>Ga0210384_10000109_pt1 | contig 122312 bp, 120 predicted proteins | sample IncBWH2MmetaG_FD_160574 | JGI IMG/M metagenome (GOLD analysis project Ga0210384, IMG submission 160574) | Forest soil microbial communities from Barre Woods Harvard Forest LTER site, Petersham, Massachusetts, United States - Inc-BW-H-2-M | ecosystem: Environmental > Terrestrial > Soil >...
TCGACGTCCTGGACTCCGATCGTTACCCATACGGGCGATTGTCGGGCGAGGATGGGTGGTTCGACATCCTTGACGAGAGGCGTCTCTTTTTCCCCGCGCGGCTCATCGACGAGCTTCGCGCGAAGGCGGCAAAGCTACCCATCTGCGACTTGCCGCCGTTGATTTCCGAATCGGCCGCCTGCATCCGCGCCGACTTAGCGGAGCGGTCTTCATACGATTCGACGAATGGGGACTATTGAATTCCCATATTCGTCTACGCAGCCTCGGGCGCAAGGGTAAGCGTCGAAATCTGCGGCTTAGGCTAGCGCGCGCTTCCAGCGCCCGATCGTTGCGCCACTCGTCTCCAAGGGTGGTACGCTTGCCGCTAGACGATGAGTCAATATTCGGGACATCAGTGAACGCGTGCGGGGTGGCCAGAGATCACGATTTGAGCCCTTGTTAGCCAGCACAGAAACATGTAGAATGGTCATAAGAAGACCAAGTTATGGAAAAGAAACGAGCCGCTTTGGAACATTTTCCGATAATTCAGGCAATTTGTCGTATCTGCCTATCGCAGAATAATGAGGCTTCGGTACATCAGGTAGAGCGTCTGCGGGACGCCCTGGCTGAGAGCGGAGATGGCGATGCCGCGGGCTCTCTTTCCCGCCTCTTAAAGAATGCCTCGAACACCGTGCAGATGGCTCCTAGCAAGCTAACTCGGTCGGCTACCTCACTCGGGGGCGAGCTCATGAGTTCGAACACGTCTATCCCAACAGACCGCGAAACGTCTGGTCGGCTCGCCCATGTTATTCCCATTGCCGAGCTCCCCGAAGAGCCACCGCTGTTTAACGAAACCTTTGCCGCCGCGCTCTCATCAATGATGAATGAGTGGGAACGTGTGGACGTTCTTGCAGCTCACGGCATGAACCCGACGCGAACCTGCATGATATATGGTGCGCCAGGCACCGGGAAGACGCACCTTGCCATGTGGATGGCTAGACAGCTCAGAATTCCCGTCGTCGTTGCTCGCCTCGACGGCCTCGTTTCATCGTTTCTTGGTACAACGTCTCGCAACATCGGGGCTCTCTTTGATTTTGCGAACCGGTATCGCTGTCTGCTACTACTGGACGAATTTGATGCAATTGCGAAAGTTCGTGACGATCCGCAAGAGGTCGGCGAAATCAAGCGCGTAGTTAATACGGTTCTCCAAAATCTTGATGCGCGGCAAGCTATTGGGTTCACGATTGCGGTAACCAACCACGAAACACTACTTGATCCGGCCATATGGCGGCGCTTCGAGGTACAACTATCGATTCCACGCCCTTCATTCGATGCACGTGTTGCGATTGCAAAATCGTACGCGCGAAACGAAAGCCTGTCCGAGAGCGAGTTTAAATTGATGGCGTGGGTTACTGCTGGAGCGACCGGGGCAGAAGTTGAGACCCTAGTACATGCCTTGCGCAAAGCACTTGCTTTGTCGCCAAATCGGCGCGTTATGCTTCCGGACTTTCTCCAACAATTTGCGGCCCTGAACGCAGGGCGTTTGGACCCAAAACGCCATGCTCTACTGCAAGGTGAGCGGAGCGAGTTGGCACGCGCGCTTGTTGAAGACGCAGAGCTTGAGATTAACCGATCAGATGTAGCGGGCATTTACGGATTTACACCATCAGCGATCAGCAAGATTCTTTCGGGGAAGCGAAAACAGAAAAGTTCGGCGAGGTGCTAGATGGATAACAATCCTGTTCAGGTGATTCTCAACGCCGAAAACTATGTAACCGACCGCACCCGACAGGCGGGCGGAGGTCATAAAGACTTCTACGCCGGGCACGACAAAGAATTTGTGCGCCACCGCGACGCACTCGCGACGCAAATCGGCGGCATACGAAAGGCTTTGATCGAGTCTTCCGCCGACCTCGGCTATGCGAAGGTCAAGCTGCGAAAAGATGCCTGGGCAAAGAGCTACAGGCCAGTTCAATCATTGTTCACCGACGATAGAACACCTACAGTTGGGGGCGGTTCCCTAGGAGAGATGGTCGTCGAGATAAATCCAGCAGCGCTTGAGGTGGTCGGAAGTATTGTTCGATCGGCAGAAGCATCGACGCGGACCAAGGTCTCGAAAAAGTCCGGTCTTGAGTATATCGCTCCGTCGCTGCAGCGAAGTGAGGTAGGTGCGGTCGAGCGCATTGAGCTTTACGGGCCATCCGACAAGCGCCGCTTTTCGGCTCAAGATGGGCTGAAGTGGCTTCAGAATCCTCGGACGGGAGGATATTATGAGGTCGACTTATTTGAGTTACCGCGATCTTCGAGCGACCTCGTGCGGCTTCCGCTTCGTAAGTCAAAGGCGCTCCAGTCTTTGGAATTCGGGCTTCGGGCCATTCCCGCTCATATCCGAGTCGAGCGATTGGACGAAAACAACCCCAGGTCACGCCGCATAGCGGTGCGAGTCGAGGAAGGTCAAAGTGACGAGCGCGATATTCAATTGTACGGTAAGAGCAGCGCCAAGGCACATAACATGTCGGTTGACGTTAAAAAGCATTTAGCGGTTCTCTCAGTACTAGATGCACAACCGATAGTTAAGAGCATCAGTCTCCCTCCCCTTATAGAGCGCACCGCCGGGGCCGTGCAACCTAGGGCCCGCCCGTCCGCCTCGGCAACAATTCCGCGAACGGACAATGTGTCTTATCCCATCGTGGGTGTCATCGATGGAGGACTGGCAAAATGCCTAGACCCATGGGTAGTTCGTCGGCACGGTTTGCTTGCGACCGCCGATAGGGACGAAGCGCACGGGACGTTCATAGGTGGCATCTTGGTTGCAGCTCAAGCCAACAATGGGGCTGAGCTTCGAGCTGAGGATGATGGCTGCAACCTAGTTGATGTCGACATTTATCCAACGGAAGCCGATCCGACGATATTTCCGCAATACTACCCGAGAGGGCTCGATGACTTCCTCGACGAGCTCCGAGTGGCCGCCCTCGACTTGAGGCAGCGCCTCAATGTGAGAGTTTTCAACTTGAGCTTAAATGCTACAACGCTTGCATCATTGAAGAAATACAGCACTTTTGCGGAACGTCTCGATCGGATCGCTGACGAAACGGATTCTATATTTGTCATTTCGGCTGGCAATCTAAACGGGGACGCCCGCAGAGAGTGGCCGAGCGACGACGTCGCCGCACTCAGAGAATTGGCTGGAGCACAAAACGACACTATTCTATCGCCCGCTGAGAGCATTAGAAATATTTCTGTCGCTGCGATAAATCCCCCGGGCCTTATGAACAGCGTGCCGCACGCACCAGCAAACTACAGTAGGCGCGGGCCGGGTCTACAAGTTGGCATAAAACCGGACTTAGCGCACTACGGCGGTTCGGGTACGCGATGCCCAAATCTCGGCACAGGGCTGTATTCCGTCGATCCTACGTCGGCCATAGTTGATGGCTGCGGAACTAGCTTCGCGGCCCCTATGATCGCAAAGATTCTGGCGAGTCTTGACGCCAAAATTCAAGGAACTGTTTCGCGAGAGACCCTTATCGCCCTACCTATCCATTTTGCCAAAATCTTGCCGCCGTTATCTAATGATGCATTCCGCGGGATCGCGCGCCACATGGTTGGATTCGGCCGACCAAGCCCAACCGAAACAATATTATTTGGCGCGGACGCGGAAATCACGCTCATTTTTGCGGAGCGTCTCGTAGCCGAAAAGCTTCTTCGTTTCGCGTTTCCTTGGCCAGCCTCACTCGTTGACCCGCACGGTAAGTGTCGCGGCCACGCGCGTCTGACCATAGTCTCTCGCCCACCCCTTGACTATGCGTTCGATGCCGAAGTAGTTCGCATCAACGTCGACGCCAAACTGAAGCAAGAAGGCCGAGACGGCAAGTTTGATACGAAATCGAAACAGGTATTTGTGCGTGAACCAAGCGGCGGTGCGCAGTACGAGTCTGAGTTGATTCGTGACGGACTGAAATGGAGTGCCGTGAAGTCGTATGAACTTCATATGCCCGAGGGCCAGGGGTTTTCGTCCAATTGGGTGCTCGAAGTCGACTACCTTACTCGGGCTATGGAAGCCATGCCGCCCGATGGCGTACCATTCACGGTTGTCCTTACAATAACCGCGCCGGACGACACGCCGATCTTCGCCCAGATGCGGCAGGCCCTCCAAACAATAGGGGTGCGCATGACGGATGTGATGACAGCGGCGCGGATTGCTCCCCGCATTCAATAGTTCCGCCCGGGCTAGAGCCGAGATTTGGGCGACGTCGGTGGATGGGTGCGTGTTAGTCCTCCGTGGGGGTCAACGGGCAGTCTTAAAGCTTTCGAGTGAAATCCAAACCTCGCACTCCAGTCTCGAACTCTTAAGAGATCCCTGATGGCATGGCCTCCAATCTAACGCTTCATAAAGGTCACCAAGTGCACGGCACTGGCGATGAGGCGCGGCATCGGCGGTGCCGACCGCGATCGTGACGCCGCCGACGTCCGCCCATAACTCGCCCAGGTCGACTTCCTCGACGAACTCACTGCCCAAACCAAGGCCTATGGCGCGCCGGTAGAAATGCAGTCCATTCACCATTCTAGATTCATCAAACCCACCGTACCGGGAGTTGCGTTCGGAGTCAATTCGAAAGTTGCTGTCGCCAAAACAGAATAGGAGACCGCATAACATGAAGCTGTTATCGCGGCAACGCGCGATTAAGCCGTTCCTTAACCGCAAGCGGCTTCACCAGAAGCTCTTTATGCGGGAAGAGCATTCTCGTGCCGTCGTCACAAAGGGCCCTGTTGGCTAAGTCCATGCGTCATGACGAGCACGTGCGCGTCTCTTGTCCTGCCATGGCATTTGATGGCGAGGCGATGACGTAGCCTCTTCCGATCCGTATCTGTCACGCGCAACGCCCAGCATTTCGTCGTAACCACGAAATTCGACATCTCGATCGTACTTGCGTGCGCGATCGAGACGATCTGCGTCGTACTGATCTGCTCTGCCAGCGATCAGCAGCCTCTCAACTTGTTTTGGAGCCTCTCCGAACAAAGCTTCCATTTGCAAGCGATACTGGCGGTCTTTCATATGCGCAGCGTATCGACGCACTTGTGCAAGTCCGGCCGTTGCGGTACGTCCCCAGTGCCAGTCGGTGCCCGTCTTCGTAATCAGCAGGCTATCATTCTTTTTCAACTCGATAACGCGAGCAGGTTTCGGAACGATGCCGCCGTTGAAGGGGTGTTGTACAAAGTCTGGATACCATGGCCGATTAGCGCCGGCTGGACGGAACTGCGGATGGGCGCTTGTCTCAAAGGCGCCGCCCCCTAGCATATAAGGTCGCTGTTTGTAATATTGCTGCATCTCCAACTCAGCATGTGGCCGCTTCACAAGTTGCTCGTAGCGGTTGAGGTCGATCTCGACCGCGGACCTTTCCACCAATATTACATCTCGACCATCCCATAACGCTCCGGCATCGCGGTGTCGGCGGACCAATTGATCAGCGGTCCCATCGTAAAGTTTAGTCTCGTTTTCCGGTCGACTTCCATGCCGACGTCTCATCGAAGGAGGCACTAGCCGGAGCCAACGCCCATCGACCGTCTGAAACCGATGGCCAACGCTTTGCATTTGATCGACACGCGCTAAAATGTTGGCGAGGGCGGCGGCGTCAATCCTACGATAAATCTCTACCCACGGATCCACGTATTCGAAATACTCTGCAAACTCGAATCTTCGAAGAGAGCACGGGACAATGAACCCTAGTTCCGGATCTGCCGCTATCGCGTCCGCGGTACGCCGGTCGTCCACGATGACTGCAATTGGAATCCCATTCCAGCGGGCACCGTTAGGCATTGAAACATAATCGGGGAGTCTGCGGATATCCTTCGCAAGATTGATTGCCTTGACGACGTGACCTCCCTTTAACGGATTTCCGGCGTTGGCTTCGATGACGATCGCGTCTGCAACGCGCACGCCGTACTTCATCGTCGACACCACGTGGAGATAGTGTATTTCGATAACGGCTGCGCCCATGAGGGAAAGTTTGTTCGCAGCCTCAGCTGGATAAGTTGTGGCAACTAGAATGTCAAGTGGTCGGCGGAACAAAACGGTTACTCCCCTCGCAGTCGACGCAGCGGTGAAATCTTAGACCGCTCTGCCATCCAATTCTAACATGAGAAACGTGCGCCCAGCAACAGAGTAACGGCGATAAGGTATTTAGGGATGTTCAATCGATTTCGAAGGCGGCGACCAATAGGGGGAGATTCTTGGCGACCCAAGGGAATTACGGGAACATCGAATATCGGTGATATAGCCTCGAACACGACTATGAAGCCGGTCGTACGTGGCGATTATCGGATCTGATATCCAAAGCTCGTAAAGCCAATGGCCGCTCGATGGGGCGTCAAAGTCTACGGGAGGGAGTTTCACGCATGGGCACGAGCGTGGCCATAGAGGGCCGCAACTTTTCCCGCAACCTGACCATCGGGACGGTTCGAGTGCGCTGGCAAGTGTCCACGCTTATCCAAGGCGACGTGGCCCTCGCTTCATCTGGGCCGACCAGGATCATCTGCCCGATGAAGCGGTTCGACTGCCCCCGAGCCTGCAAGTACTAGGCGGACCGATCGACCCGGGGAATACGTTTTCCAGAACAACTGCGCACAAGCCAAAGGCGCGAACGCATGCTGATCGGATCATGCGCGGCCCCTTCGGGCGGGCCACATCGCCATGATTGTCGAGCTCATCATAATTAATTTAATTCACCATAATTGATATTTCACTCACCATAATTCGTGAATCTCAAGCACGTTGCGGCCGCATTGCGGTCGGAACTGCGACCCAGGCGACGACCTTCGAAGGTCTAGGGAGCGCCATTCAAACCCTGACTGCACGACGTTAATGCTCCCTATTGCTAACGGCTGCTCCCCAAGCGCGTCTCCGCTTACGGCTGAGAAGAAAAGACGCGACGGGGTCCCGGCAATGTCCACGCCACCAGAGACGACTTGCGGCGCTCGATGAGTCCCTGTACCATCGACGTGAAGAGGTTGCGCCCAACGCCCATGCGGTGTGACTTCTCGACGACGTAGATCGCGAGGACTTCGCTGTTATAAGTTCCAGCCAAATGCTTGCCGAATCCGACAATGTCGCCGGATTCGCCCTCGGCAACCCAATACGAGTGGTGCAATCTGTGTCCGGCACCCAAGAGATCCTTACGCCAAGCGTCTCCGAGGCCTTCGTACGAAAAGAAATTTGTCAGCATCTCATCTGGCAGCAAGCCGCGAAAGGTCGAGCGCGAGACATCGACGTGAATTTTGCCATCGACGATGCATCGGACTCACGAGCCTCACGAATCGTCATCAGTCCATTATCCTACAGTGCCGAACCCATGCGTCGATGTCATCGCGACGGCGCACGCGGCGTAAGATCCAACTTTCCTGTCAAGAACGCGTACATTTCGCCGGGCCCGGCGGCCGCATAGTGACCAGCCCCGACTTGCACATACAAGAGAATCGGCGCACTGCCGGCCTGGGCGCCGTGTTCGCCAGAGTCGTCGCCCTCGATGTGAAATTGTGAAAGCCGGAACAAAGGCATTACAACGGTGTTGAGGTCATGCGTCCGGCCAATGCTCGACCACGACGGACCTTTGCGTCGTTCGCGCCTACTTTGATGACGGCCGTAAAGGGCGGGCCATGAACCTGTTTCGGTAGGGCCGTCCAAGCCGAAGGCGAAGTACACGACGCCGGACCTGAACCGGCCTGCAACTCGCATACAGGAGGCGGCTGCGCAGGCGGCTGGAGAGAAAGTTGGGCTCCCCATTCCGGGCGGAACACGCCGCCAACCAGTTCGACATCGGAAAACTTCGCGACCTGATCGACGCGGAGTTTAATTTTGTAGATCCCAAATGGCGCCGGAAACGCGATAACGACGGCCGAGTGGTCGGCGTCACGTACAACCTCGTTCGCATCGGCGGACTCTTCGAGAATTCGGTCATCGGCGCCGGCGATCGCGAAGGCGAGTATTTGGCCGCGATGCGGCGCGCCATCGACATATATGCCCGCCAATTGGCGGCAACGTCATGATCTCGCAAGACTTCGCGGACGCGCTCTTTGACCGCATAGCCGACGAATTTCCGTTGGCAAGACGCGAAACGCCCAACATGCTTCGAATCGGTTCTGTTCTACTCGATCGACGGATAAGTGACCACAACGTCAACTTGGCGATCACGCCGTACATACCAGCCGAAGTCTTTCAGCGGTACGGGGCGCAGACGATCGATGCAAAGATCCTGGCCTACGATCCGCAGCAGATCGATATGGACGACGCGGTTAAGGACATCGTGCCATGGATCCGCGCCAGTGGGGGCGACCACGATGTTGCCTAATTTTCTGCCGTTCGTAAAGCCGCTCCAGTCCGTTATCGAGGCATGGACGAAGCGTCCGCGTCTGCTCGTAGTCGTCGCTCGCGTTCACGCTAAATCGGTCCACATTTTTCGCAGGGGATTCTTTGAGTCGAACTACGCGCATGTCATGGCGGCACGCGGGAAGATCGGCGGATACCCAGGCTTTGAAAACTACCTGCGGCGCTACACGGAGATCATCGTGACGCGAGCCAGCGAGACGCCAATTGTTGTGATGCGGATGACCGTACGCTTCGCTGACGGCAGCAGCCGGACCGAACCCTTGCTTCGGACGCTCGACGATGGCGCGTTTTTGTCAGTGAGCCAACTCCCGACGGAACTGAACTTTCCGCATCGCATCTACGTCAACGAGGAGGGATTCCCGCCGTCGCGTATCGCTGCGGTCGAGGTCGAAGATGCGCTCGGGCACAAGCACCGAACGCGGCATGTCGCGGATGAGTCCGAGCTGGACGCAAACAACGAGGATGTCGATGGCTTTCGTGCATGGGTGCGCTCCACGCTCAGCGCGTCAAAGGTCTGACTTTTTTCGGCATCGACGGCTGCCGTTAGCCGACAAGCAGTGTTCGCGATCGGACCGGCGGACTTGCCGAGCCCCGCGCCGCTTCATCCCGACCCAGAAACAAACCGTATTTGCATCGCGGCAAACTCCGTGCGCAAGGGGTCGAGCGAAGCTATGTCGACCCCACTCACGCGGCCCACAAGGTACCCGACTGCCAAGCACAGATCAAGGAAACCGCACAGTAGTGCATTCTCCTCATCGAAGTCCATGTTGAATTTCGGGAACTGTGTCGCCACTCGGGAATCAAGCATAGACGTCAGCCCGAAGACGGTGCCATGCATGAAGTGGCTTGGGTTCTCGGATACGACGAAATGTCGCTCGCGAGCGAATCGTTCGGCGATTTCCTCTACTGCGGCGGTCGCGGGCAGTCCATAGCGTGCCCTTGCTGTCTCGACGTCAGCCGGATCGTTCTTCATGTCGTGCGTGTAAAGGCGGATGGACATCTCAAGCGGCTCGGGCGGCGCCCAATCTATCATCACCGGGCTTTTCGATGCAGCGCTCTTGCCCTTGGGCCGCTGAAGGGTCGGAAACCTCGCTTGGGCGTCGGCCGCCGCGACATCTAGCTCTGGGTGAGCAGCAAGAGCCGTCGGATCGAGCGAGAGCCACCTGTCGCGCATTCGCTTGTAGAGCACCGGCCCCGACGCGACGAATCTCTCCGCTTCGTCGGGAAACCGCTCAAAATAGTGAGCGCTAGTGAAGTACTCATAGACGTGGCGCTCGTACGGAAACGCTTCGCGTGCGTACCCGCGTTCGAGCAACGCCATCGCCGCGAGCGTCGCTCCATGGATCTTGGCCGCGTGGTAGTACGCGCAGACTTGGCGCAGTCGTAGAGGCACATCCGTCGCACTCGGCACTACCGACATCGCGACGCTTTCGAACGTATCGAGGACGCGATAGCCAAGCGAGAGCAGATCTGGGTCCGTGCGCACTGGGTATGATGGCTTAGGTACCTCTGCGGCGGCGGTCGCGCCGGCATCGCCGCCGCAGCACTTCTTAAACTTCTTCTTGCTCCCGCATGGGCACGGATCGTTGCGACCTGTTTTCAAAATGTTAATGTTTTTGCGGGCGCGCATGGGCGGACATACTCAACGCGGCTTGCGTTTCGACAATCCTGGACGGCGCCGGCTCCTCGATTTGTTCACCTTGACGAGCGACGGTTCTTCGCCGAAAGCCGCGCGCTTCTGTGCGATCTCCTTGCGACGGCCTGCCTGTATCTGTGCTCGCGTCCATTTCGGTGCCCACTGCACGACATTTTGTCTAATCCAATAGTGGGATTTGCACGGGAAGCTCCAGTTGCCGATCGACGGGCTAATCGAGACGCTCTCACCGTCGAACAGCAGGTTCCAATCCGTGCGGCTTAATGGAGTAACAACCTCAAGGCCGCACCCGCACGCACATTTATGAGAGACCATGGCGTATTTCATCGACACGTATAGTAGGCCAGGCGCCATTGCGTCAGCAACGGGGATTGAGTCGACGAATTCCGGAGTGAACGACGTTATGCGAACGCTCATGGCGTCTCGTTGGCGATCGAGTTGCACTCTACCATGTATACGCTCCCAGATTCGCGTTCGAAATCGGCGTAGAAGCCACGGAACTTCTTCCACTTAACTACGGCAAGCGCGGCATTGAGCGCGTTGAGTTCGGTGATTTGGATGTTGGAGCGATACACGTCGTTGCCGTCATCGCTGTAGTCGACACGCTTGCCAAAGTGATCTCGCATGCGTGGCAAGCTGGCCGTCGTTCTCACCTGTCCGCAAATCACAGAATCATCGATCTTTTCCAAACCGATGCCGACGTCTAGAAAGGGTTTGTCCATTTCCTCAAGCGTGGCAACGATGAGGCGCTTCGCGCCGCCAGAATCAAGGCATAGGAATACAAAGGTGAGATCCGCGAGGTCACGCACGTTCTGCGCCGTGACGTGCGCTTCGTGCGCAAAGATACCTCGGCGCAATGGGGCATAACGATCACGCCAGTATTCCGCCTTGTTAGGCATCCGATGTAGATCGTCCAGACTCACGGCGCCCGGAGCGCGAAAGGCATTGTGTGTTTCAAGGTGATCACCGTCGAACAAGTGGATCTCAGGCACTCCGGTCTTCGCGATGTAATCCAGCACATACGAGCCTGCGCCGCCGACGCCGACGATGCCGATACGTTCCGTGTCGAGCTTGGCGTTGACCGAAGTTAGACCGGCTCGACTTGAGGCCGTGTCGGCGTAGCAGAAGACGGATTCTTCCGGTTCGGTCTCATACGGCAGGTAGCGCTGTGCGGTAACGGTGTCGTCAATAGCCTTTGCGGGGTTCGAGATGATTCCGATGTACGTCGTCAACATCGCATGATAGTCGAGGTAACCGCCCTCAGGCTTGCTGGAGAACGTCCTTACCGTGATTAGGTCGGGCGCGATCTCTGCTCGCGTGGGTCCGCCCCCTAGACGATCTATTGGCCGACCTTCCTTGTCGCACGGTTGGTCACCCGTGAAGGCGACGACGTGATTGGTCGGAGGCAGAGTCTTGTCGCCGGCTAGCCTTAGCTCTTGGACGACGAGCGTGCCGCATGCAATTCCTCTGGCCGAATTGACGTACGGCACCCCGCGAACAATGAGGTGCTCCTTGACTATGTCTACGTCGTAGCCGTCCTCACGGAGTTGCCGGAGATCGTGGTTACGATTTATTAGTTGCCGTGACACTGAAGACCATGCCGTCCTTGACCTCGACGGACTGGCCTTCGACCAGCGTTCCGTTCGGCTTCTTGTCGGGCCCCTTGCTGTACGAAACGGTGTATAAGATCTCTGGTCCTGGCGGCGTTGGAAACGCGAGTTTCACAACCTCGTCAAACGAGATCTTGTCCTTATCGACGGGATGCGGACGCGTGTTGACAATGATCGTTACGATGTGCGGCTTTTTCTCTTCCATGGGCGTAATATTCGACGCGCCGCCCGGTTGCCCCCTCAGCCGTTGCCGTCGCTCAGTGGGCCGACGTAGAGTACGCGTCGCCGCCACTCACCATAATGCACGACGTTGGCCGTCACATTCCACAATTGCCCTATTGTGGTGACGTGGTCCTTCGGGCGTGAAGAAACCCCCGCGTTTGGTCATCCGCCGGACTGCATGTTCGCCGGCGTTCGTACCTAGCCGCGACTCGAGTCGGAACCGGTTGTTTGCTACAGTCATCGGCGCGCGCCGGTGACACTTACGCTCTCATACCCATTTACGGGTGACCAATTTCGAACACGCTGAATATCACTTACGATTCTTCCGCTTATGGTTCGTTCAATTTGAACGATGAGGTTTACCGTTTCGGCTATGAGCAAAGGCTGTGCCGCAACACCTGATTCTTGGATGAGTTGTTCCAGACGAGTTAACGCGCCAACACAACTATTGGCGTGAATGGTCGAAATCCCACCGGGATGCCCGGTGTTCCACGCCTTAACAAGAAGCAAAGCTTCGGCTCCGCGAATTTCTCCGACGACGATCCGGTCGGGTCTCAGCCTCAACGTCGCGCGCAGAAGGCGCGTCATATCGATTTCGTCTGCCGTTCGGAGCTCGACCCGATTTGGCGCGGTACACTGAAGTTCAATCGTGTCTTCCAAGATCGCGATCCGCTCGTTCGGACCGGCGCGTTCCGCAATCTCTCGCAACATCGCATTCGCGAAAGTCGTTTTACCAGAGCCGGCGGATCCCACGATCAGTATGTTGTGACGTGACGCGATCGCCGTGCGAATTGCCAGTGCAAAGGCATCGCTCAAAATTCCGTCCTTGACATAGTCTTCAATCGTGAAGATGCGAGAGGGTCGTTTACGAATCGCAAATATCGGACTAACCACAACGGGTGGCAGCGCACCACTAATGCGGTTGCCATCGATCGGCAGCTCGGCTTCAAGCAACGGTCGGTCGGCGCTGACGACGCTATTGAGCATCATCGCCACCGTCCCTAGCATACTCTCTGCCTGAGCAGGACTCATCGTCGCGCCCGTTTCGCGCATCCCTTTGCCGAATTCGTCGACCCAAATTCGCCCATCCGGGTTGAGCATGATCTCAATGACGTCCGGATCCTCGAGGGCCGCGAGGAGCGCAGGCCCGAGTTCGCGGCGCAGCTTGTCTTCAATTCGCTCGCGACGCTGATCCGCGGCCGCGACTAAACTACTCAAGAGGTTGGGAGACCAATAGTCAACGGCGCACTGTGGCGACCATACTCACCGGAGTGGGCGACGTCCGGGGCGGTTTGACATCCATGACACTTTGTCGACCGCTTGGCGGCTGAACAGCCGAGCGCACTGAGAACGTCGGATCGTCGAAGTAGCGAATCTTTCTTCCATATATAGGCGCATATCCCGCGACGAATACGATGGCGTCCTCGGTTGGCAAACGCATCGCCTCGTCGGGAGTAAGCAGGGGCCGCATCACCTCGTTCTCTGCGTTTACAACGTGCATGGGCAAGCTGAATCGGCTGCCAGAATAGCTTCGCGTCGGGTTGCATACCGTCGCTGAACCGGCCATCTTTGAGAGCACCTCGGCTGTCTCAATGCGGTTGGGTGCGAACGCGATACGCACGTTGCAGTTTGCCATGATGGCCTCTTCCTTACCGTAGGCAGCGTGAAGTTGTGAAAGATCCTGGCAGATGAGGTATGCCTTGATGTCATAGCCGGCAACAAACGCCAGCGCCTCTTGCATAATGTCCAGTTTGCCAAGCGAGGGAAACTCGTCGATCATTAGGAGCAATCGTCGTCTCGGCGTACCGCCAAATGCTGTCGGTAGTCGGCCGGCCAGCGCGCGCACCGTCTGATTGATGACGAGCCGGATAAGCGGCTTGAGGCGGTCTTTGTCCGACGGCGGCACGACCAAGTACAAACTCACTGGACGATCCGCGGTTACGAGGTCCTCGATTCTGAAGTCGCTGGTCTCCGTATTTCGCGCGACGACCGGATCGCGATACAGCGTTAAGAAACTCATCGCCGTCGAGAGAACGCCCGAGCGCTCGTTGTCGGCCTTGTTAAGCATATCTTTGGCGCTTTGGGCGACTACGGGATGAGTCTTTGTGGGTCGCGCCGCAGAATCGATCCAGGAGTTTGAGCCTGTGGCGTCGTGCTCGGCCGCCAGCATATGCTCGAACATTTGGTCCACGCAATCGAAGCGCGGATCGGACAGATACGAGGCTACCCCTCGCAGCGTCTTGTCCGGCTCTGCGTACAACACGTGCAAGATAGTGCCGACGAGCAGGCTGAAACCAGTCTTCGTCCAGTGATCGTTGAGGCCACGGCCGTCCGGGTCGACGATCATGGTCGCGATATTTTGGACATCGCGAACTTCATCGTCGGTCCCCAACCTTATTTCCTCAAGTGGATTGAAGCGCGTGCTCGAACCATCGTTGCTCGTCGGATCGAACTTCAGGCATGCACTGCCGAGCTCGTGAGCGCGCCAGCCTGCGGTGAGGCGCCAGTTCTCGCCTTTTATGTCGTTGACCACGACCGAGTGCGGCCACGAAAGCAGTGTGGGCACGACTAGACCCACGCCCTTGCCCGATCGCGTCGGGGCGAAGACGATGGCGTGTTCGGGACCGTCGTGGCGCAAGTACTTTATGCGACCCGAGCGCGGATCGGACCAAGCACCGACATACACTCCGTCGGCGTTGTCGAGGAGACCGGTCGCGGTCACCTCTGCGGGGCTCGCCCAGTGCGCCGAACCATAGAGGTGGTTCTGGTCGCTTGCCGAGTTCCGTCGACGGGAGAAAAATGTTGCGGCTGCCAGAAGACTTAGCGCCAAGCCGAGCGCGATGTCCATACGCGCACACGCGAAGATCGCGCGTATCCTCGGCCCATATTCGGGCCTGTCATAGCGAACGGCCCACAGTATGCCGTCGAATGGCTCATAGACGTGTGCAATAATCGGACGACCCAATCGCTCCTGATAACCAAGCGCCCCGGCAACATACTGGGTCCCAACCCAGATGGACGATACGGCTAGGATAAAGAAGAGGGCGCATGCCGGGTAGAACCGACTAAGCGGGTCGATCCTTTGGGTCGGCAACGTATACAAGCCGCTTGGCCCGGTTTGTAAGCTCACGGATTCGCGATCATCGCGCGGTCAATCGCGGACTTGCGCCCGGTCCAACGTCTGCAAGAGCTCGACCACATGGCCGCGATTGTCGTGGTACATGATGCAGACAGCCTCGCCGACCGCCGGAACACGATCCAGACGCTCTGCGTCATGGATGACCGCCATTCCCCGACCCGAGCTTTGCACGACTCGTTCGCCCGAGACGTCGAGAATCGCGCCGGTAAAGGGCTTGTCACAAGCACGAACTTCGACAACGTCCGGACCCAGCACGAGATGGCCACTCATCATTCTGAAGCGCATTTTTGTCAGCCTAAGCGGACCGGCGATCGGCGCAGACTCAGGTGAAGACTGGTGGTTTGAATCAAATGCAGCGACATTGCGCCCCGTCATATCGCGCACGATTCGCATCCTCCCCGCGTTGCGATCAAGGTGGTTTGCCCCGCAGGTCACTACTAGACCTCGCGTCCGATGGGCAGACGGCACACGAGCTCGTTAGACGGCCCCGACCTACTCATTCGAAGCGCTCTTCTTCTTGCGTGCCTGCCTCCAATACTCACGAAAACTGTCTGCATCTATCTCGATTCCTTCCTGACTGAAGATCGCGAGCAAATCGTCAACCTCATAGTCCTTCTTGAACACCGCGGAGATCTCGCGGCGGAGCGCACGAATCGCGCGCGGCCGAGAGACCTTCTGCGGTATGGCTGCATTCGGGTTGCGGTTTTTGGCAAGGGTTTTGAGCCCGTCGCGAACCTTTTGGAGCGCGTCGCGAGAGACAAACGTAAGCTGTCGTCGTGCCGTCATTAGTCCGGGACTTACCTCCAGTATTTGCAGCCGCGTTATCCCGTAAATCTTGCCCAGGTCAAGCGGCAGATTCCGGAAGATTGCAATCCTGTCGCCCTAGACGCTACGGACCTTGTTCGGGATTCCCCAGCACTGTGACGCAACAAAATCGAGGGGACAGGGTAGGGCGACGTATATACAATCGTGCGCGATTGATATACGTCGCCGCGGTCCTGCTCGGCGGCTTCGCCTTCTCGCACGACGCGTGCACAATTGGTTGTCGCCGACTCGTGCTTGCAGGTATCTAGCACTAGTGTCGCGCCAGATTCCGACGGGCCACAAAGGCGCTGCGTTGCTCATTCGTCTCAGCGCCGATGAGCGTGCGCGCATCAAGCAGCGCGCGGAATCATGTGCAGTTACGGTCAGCGAATTCATCCGGCGTTGTGCTCTTGACCGGCCGTTGACAGGTCGGGCCGATATTGAAGCGCTGGCGGAACTGCGCCGTCAGGGCGGCCTTATCAAGCATCTAGCGTTGAGCGACCGCAGTCACGCATACGAGTATCGAGTGGCGCTCAATCTGATTCATGAAACGATCCGAAGGCTGATCCGTGATAGCGAAGGTCCCAAAAGGAAGAGCTGACGGCCGCAGCAGTTTCATTTCTCTCATAGCCTACATCGCCAAGTCAGCGTCTTCGCTCGTCTTTGGCGAGGCGCTTTGGAGCGTCGAAACCGCAGCCTGCGAGATGAAGCACGTCGCAAGCGCGAACCGTCGCTGCGCGAAGCCGGTCTACCACTACGTGGTCAGCTGGCCGCACTTGGAGCGCCCATCCGACGATCAGGCTTCCGACGTTGTACGAACAACATTAGCAGATCTTGGGCTGCTTGATCATCAATGGGTCGGAGCGGTGCATCGCAACACAGCTCATGCTCACGTCCACGTCGTCGTGAACCGCGTTCACCCCACGACGCTGCGCGCCGCGTCTCCGCGAAGAGATTGGCTCATCCTCGATCGAGCATGTCGAAATGCAGAGCTGAAGTTCGGCTGGTCTCACGACCGCGGACCGCACATCGTGGCTGGCGCCGACGGCATGGCCACGATATCGCGCAGAGTACGCGAAGGCTCCGATACCCCAATTCCCCAATCCGCAACGGCGAGGGACTTCTCCGCCTGGACAGGCTTGGAGAGCTTTCAGACGTGGATCGCCGGCGAACCGGCTCGCCAACTGCTGCAGGCAACCCAACATGCGCCTCGATCCTGGCAGACCGTGCACGAAGTCTTGCGCACACATAACCTCGCATACCAGCGCAAAGGTAGCGGTGCCATGGTCGTTGACATCGACTCGCCAGATAAGTTCTGTGCGAAGGCGAGTCATCTCGGGCGCTGGGCGTCCCTGTCGCAATTGCAGTCGCTGCTCGGTCCATATGAGCCATTTCGGACGATTGACTCGACTACGATTGTTCGTTCCAATTCGCAAGAAGCGGAAATTTCATATCACAACCGCATCAGCGGTCCGCGCTTGGAACCGGTATTCAGGCGATACCAATGCGATCCGCTCTTTGATCGATTTGCGCGAGATCGGGCCAACTGGCAATCGGTCGGCCTTCCGAGATACCGCGCGATGTGTCTGCTTCAACGCCGCAGCGAAGTCGAGCGGCGGCATCGGCTTCAAACTTCGTTGCGACTTGCGCGGGATCGGATCCGTCAGACCCAAGCGCCTAGACTTCGTCGACAACTATACTCCCACGTAGCGTGGCGCGGCGCGGTCGCTCGACAGGAGCTTCGGTTCGACATTCAACAAGAGCGACACGGCCTGAACGCTTATTGTGAACGCACTGCTCCTGGAGGCTGGAACAAATGGCTGCGAAGGCAGGCGTCCGAGGGCGAACTTGAGGCGATCCGGCGAATGCGACGGCTCGCCCTGCGCGAGCGCCGGCAAATTGACTTCAGCACACCAAAGGAGGTTGGCTCGTTAAGCTCAGTCGGTTCGCCTCGTCGAGTGACGCTCGATCACTACCGTGTCGTCGTTCGAGCGACTCATCTTTACTATTGCATTCGCGGACGGCTAGCGTTCCGCGACGAGGGTCGAAGGCTTGCGCTGTACAGTGAGAGTCACGACGAGATTCGCGCCAGCCTCCTCCTTGCGCGGGAGAAGTGGGGGCTTAAGCTTTCAATCACGGGTTCCGACAGTTTCAGACGTCTCGCGACGCACTTAGCAACCGACCTCGGAATGTCAATTCTTGACCGCGACGACTTAGACAACTACTACGTGGACGCGCAGTCAGTCTCGGCCGAGTCGACTCCCGCCCGCGCACCCAATATGTGGATTGAGGAGATCCGGCGACTTTCTTGCGAGTCCGGAAAGCCGTTTTGCATTCCCCACCCGCGCCCTGGCCGTCGGTATACCGGCAATGCGATCGCGATTATTTCAGTGGCCCGCGACGAAACGATGATCGTACTCGACATCGGTCGTACGATTGGCGCATTTTCCTGGAACCAATCCGCTGCTGCCTCTCAGGAAATCCTTAGTAAGCACTCGATTGTCACTGCGCACGCCATCTGCCGCGATATCTCATCTCCAACCTGGCAATTTCGCTCGAAAGAACAATCGAGGCGCCCGCCGGACATCGGCCTGCTGTAGCATCAATATCGAAAGCCGCCGTTGCCGTCCCTTACTTGCGCCGAGCCGAAGCGCCGCAGCGGCGCAACATTGACGCTGGGTCACGTAGAATCAGGAGTTCTTCAAGCGCTATTTCGGTTATCGTCTAACATATTGCTGCTCCTGGCAGGGTGTCTCAGCGGATTGGGTTTGCAGGTCGGCTAGTTGCCTTTAACGGGTCATGCAGTCTCAAAGTTGCGTTAGTAGCCAATCCAGATACCTTGCACATTTTTGGCGTGAGATTATACTCTGAGTTGCTTCGTGGAGACCTGTGTCTACCCGTTGCATTGGTAATAAATGGACCCGAATGCGTCGGTTGCTCATCGGCAATTTAACAGACGCGGACGGACTAAGATTGCGTTCGCCGCGTGGTCGGATCCGAAGCCTTTCTCGTCAAAATCGCATCGCTCAGTCGACTTACAAGTCCAGCAAATTGGCGATCTAAGAAGTCTTCCCGAGCAATTCTAATCGAAATTTCCTCGCTAGAATCTCGAAACACGATGCTTACTCTGCCGTCTGAAATATCGTTGCCTTCCTCTGCAATGCTCATGACGCGGAAGTCATCGCTCATCAAGTTTCGCTCTCGAACAGTTAATCCGTCAATGGTAACAGCGGCGCGTTGCGCATCTTCGTCGCTAAGCCAATCGGGGTGATCGATCATTAACTATTCCTCGTCGGTTTCGGGAGGATTTTATCCAACGATACAATTGTCATGTCATCGGCGGCTCTATGGCCAGAACTTTATCGGAGAATGATTGCCAACTTGCGTTTGAATCATCGCTGATGTCGGAAAATGCACCTTTGAAGCGTTTCATGAAATCTCGGCCAACCGCTCGGATTACGATCGCGTAGTACCAGTTCAGCGGACTCGAAGCTATGCTTCTCACTAGCTCCTTGCTGTCGTCGATTATTTTCTTTAGATCGTCGAACGACTTTGTCAAGAGTTTTGTCGTGAGTGCGGCTCCAAATAGATAGTGTCCGGCCGAGGTCGTCGAATTAAAGCCAAGCTCGTGGTCAATTAGATACTTAAGCGTTATGCCCGATATTTCAATTGTCTCTGTTTCTCCGATTCGCAGCCTATCCAACGTATCTTGTCTTAATCTTGCAGATTCGTCACTAATGGTCTGGAACTGTTCATCAACAATCTCCACCAATCCGGCAAGCAGCAAAACCTTTCTGCCAAGTTCCAAAGAGAGTTGCGCGTCGGCTTTGTATTGCATATCATGTTCCAGCTCTGCCCACGCGTGTTGGAGAATCGTGCGCACCTGAATCTCGCACTTAAGACCGCGAAAGTTTGAGTATTCGCTTAAGTTGCATCGCGCGTCCGACAGCTCCACTATATGATGAATTGACTGGTAACCTACCGTGCGATTGGCCATAAGTTCGGATGATTTGTCAATTGTCTCGAGCACCCTAAACTCTCTCTTAACGATCTCGGATATTGCTTGAGTGTCGTCCGTGAGATAGGCAATGACTCGAACACCTGCCAAATCGGTGATGTCGTTCATTGGTTCCGAATACTTGGGCTTACCGGGAAGTTGCTCGTCCGGTTTTTGCGCTTTTTCGTAGAAGCTATCTAACGCCTTTGCTCTAGACTCTAACGTATGAATCCGGAACGATTCCCGCTTGAGTATATCGCGAATCAGTCCTTCAACCCGCTTTGCAAAGTCTTCATAACCGCCGCGCACTCGAGCAAACGCATCTCGCGCGACCCGGGCGTGTTTTTCGAAATCGAATGCTTCCTGATCGGGAGAAATTGTTAACACCTCGGCACAAAGACTCGTGGTCGACCGTAAGAGATAGTTCTGCAGCCGCCCAGTCTTAGCCTAGGTTTCGACTGGCAATCGGGCAATCATCGGTGGATAGAACGCCTAAGCCGTTGCTCGCAAATCGGCCGTGGCGTTGTCGCTTGCCGCAATCATAGGGTCAATAGTTAACGTCAAGATGAAGCCTTTGCCAAGTATCCGTGAGTAAGATTCCATCAGAGGTCGAGGTCCTTACAAGCAACGATCAGTTGGTTTTGGAATCATTAGCTCGCCTCGTTCCCGCACTAGGGATGTGTGTGGCAAAAACGAACGAGTTCCTCATGGGTAATTGGAGTGCTCGCGTTCGCATCGATTAACTTTGAATTGCACACGTTCTTTCTAAATCGCGTGGCCCCCCAAGCTCGCGCACCCCGCACAAAGCCGTCGCGAACTAAGTCTCGTAGCACGTTCTCATCCGCCTGCGAACAGATCTTGTAGTCGCTGGACGCCATCGATGAAATGCAGCTTTTTTGGTCATCATATCCATGACCAGCAACAGCTGCTTCAAACATGCGCGTTGAGTCCCACTGTGCGCAATGACCTCTCTGGATCTGCAAGACCCCACCCAGTGCATCACCTCTGCCGACAACATCTGGTGGAGGTCCCATAACCACAAAGTAGTTAGAGGATCCCTCTTTGGCGTGAGCATAGACAAACGTACTGCTGTTAATGCCTAAACATGCATGCAACACGGAAGGCGGTAAGGAATCGTAGTGCACGTTGTCGTGGGTTAATGAATAGTCGAGCCCGAACATAGGCTCTTGCAGAACCGAAGCGTCGCCCTGGCTGCTAGTGTTGGCGGCGTCGCTCTTAGCATAACAGCCATAGATCATTGGCATCAGGAGAATCACCCAAATTAGAATCGCCGACTTTATCCGCATTTCGCTAACCCCCGTTTTGAAAAGAACTACGGAGCCCCGCTGGTACTCCCGGCGCCGTTGGCGCTGCCGCTCGCGCATCTGCAAAGGGCCCTGAATATTGATTCGGGCCCAGCCGACGACTGATCTTTGTACGGATTTGCGTCCGTCCCTTGCTTAAAATCAGAGACCCATTGAGTGCCATCGTACCCAGCCACGTGCCCGTATGGATGATCTGCGGTGGCTCCAAAAACAACGATATCTCCCTGCTGTGGGATGTAACTAAACCACGCAGCCGTGTCGATAGCTCCTTCCAGCCTCAGTGGGGTAGACCCAGGAAAATCCCACCCTGCTGAATGTAGCGATTGGCCATAGTCGACCCCATTATGTATTCCCGCGCTGGCGCCTCCGGCCCCAAGCGCATTCCCAACGAACAATCCACAATAACATGTACTTCTCGCCGCCGCATTCGTATCAAGCGTGTCTGCGAACTGCTGAGTATCGAAGCCGGGACTCCCGCCTGTGCAACTACAAAATCCGCTCGGATCGGAGAACGCAATAGGGTTGTTCCCGTTCCACATGTACGACTGCAGACTGATCGGGTCGCTAACGTCGCCTGCGTACGCATCCGGCGATGTCCACGTTCCTGCGCTTCCGTCGTAGGCGCGCACTCCTTGGATGGTCAGTGGGTCGACACCGAATTGGCCAACGCCGGCAATTGCTTCATAGCCGTCGGTCCGCCATTGGCACAACAGGCATGCCCCGACTTTGAACCCAGTTGATCCGTTAACTTCCGCCGGGTCTAGGACGCCCGAACCACCATAGGACGGGTTGAGCGGCTCCCAGACATTAAAGCCGGTTGAATTGTGTTCCGATGCGACGGCGCCGCCGAAATCGCGGTCAAATATGGTCAGTGCATAGTTGGTATCTGCCGGAACGATGTCGCCGTACATCCCGACTTTGAAGTCGACGATTGTGCCGGCCGCGTTGGTGATGAAAAGTAAAGCATCGCCATCCCAATGAAGCGTGTACGCGATCGAATTTGAATTGTAGGTGATTGGGTGGCCATTTGGACCCCAACCCATGTTCACGGGTGCGTAAAGTTACGTGTAAAAGAGCGGTCCCGGAAAGCATGGAGGTTTTGGAATCGGGTTGACGATAACCGCCGTCTGCGAGAGTATACGGTTCTTGGCATCATAAGTGCGCGCCGTCGTCTCGCTGCCGCCGCCAGTGCATGGGTTATCGCCCGGCAACTCCGTCCAGCTCAACGCACTGCTCCTGGAGGCTGGAACAAATGGCAGCGAAGGCAGGCGTCCGAGGGCGAACTTGAGGCGATCCGGCGAATGCGACGGCTCGCCCTGCGCGAGCGTCGGCAAATTGACTTCAGCACACCAAAGGAGGTTGGCTCGTTAAGCTCAGTCGGTTCGCCTCGTCGAGTGACGCTCGATCACTACCGTGTCGTCGTTCGAGCGACTTATCTTTACTATTGCATTCGCGGACGGCTAGCGTTCCGCGACGAGGGTCGAAGGCTTGCGCTGTACAGTGAGAGTCACGACGAGATTCGCTCGGGCCTCCTCCTGGCGCGGGGGAAATGGGGGCTTAAGCTTTCAATCACGGGTTCGGATAGTTTCACACGCCTCGCGACGCATTTGGCGACCGACCTCGGAATGTCAGTTCTCGACCGCGAGGCCTTCGGTATCAGATACGTCGACGCGCAAACAGTCTCGGACGAGTCAATCGCCGCCAGCAGATCCGGTACGTGCATTGATGAGATCCGACAACTTTCTCGCGAGGTCGGAAAGCAGTATCGAATTCCCCGCCCTCTGTCTGGCAGTCGGTATACCGGCAAAGTGGTGGCGATCATTTCAGTGACCCGGCACCAAACGATGATCGTACTCGACATCGGTCGCGCGATTGCCGCATTTTCGTGGAACCGGTCCGCTGCTGAATGTCGGGAGATCCTTAGTAAATACTCGATTGCTACTGCGCACGCCATCTGCCGCGATACCTCGCCCCCAATCTGGGGATTTCGCTCGAAAGAACAATCAAGGCGCTCACCGGACATCTGCCTGCAGTCGCCCGAAACGATCCCTATTTGCGACGAGCCGATGCGCCGCGTCGACGCAGCATTGAAGCAAGGTCTCGTTGCGTCAGAAGCTCTTCGAGCGCTATTTCTGTAAGGCTCGAATATGACACTTTTACGCCTAGACGCAGCAGCTGGGCCCGCGCTTCTTCGACACGAGCATGTAGTTCGACGGGGATAATTACGTACAGCTTGCTATACGTAATTTGGTCTCGTTTTGGCGACATCAGTGTTCGGTAGATTCGGCGGTCCCGATTTCGCTCCTCTGGTTTACCGCTCTTGTCGTATTTTGGAATAGCGGTATACCGCAACTAACCACTGACGTGAGGAGTTGTCGTAATGCAAAGCCCATACGAATCGTCGCTTGTAGACGCGGTGCTCGCCGTTTCGTTACGCCGCGCATTGTCCATTGAACTGCTTCAAGTCGCGGATACTCCATACGTTTCGGAGGCGCTTGCCCTTCAATATCTAAAGCGCCGGCTTCGTCCAAGCCTCTTTCCAACCGGTGGTTCCATGCTTATGGTAGCTGGTTTCAGGTTTGCAGTGCTGCTGTGTAGCCGAGTTCTCGCTGATCCGCTTCACGTTCATTCCGGCGGCGTTCGACGAGATGTTGAGGGCGTGATTACGTGGGTAACAGAATCGGCCGAGAGATTACACCGACCCGACATTGAGGAATAGGTAGTAGCGGAATCACAGTCTCATGCAGCCCGGGTTATGGGGGCCGGCGCAGTCCGACCGGCAAGAAGGACGTCCTAGGGCATCCCGGATCGATGCGAGAGGTGCCTCAAACCAGGACGTTGGTCCCGATTCGTATTCCGTTCTTGTTCTGTCGACTCGCAATCATTGGGAAAAAACAATTATGTGAATTTGTGCGCGGGCTGCCAGCCAAAGTCATAGGGGCCGAGTATCGCGAGCGTCGAATCACTTAAGCTCCTTATGTTGAGGTGGTTTATATCATGAAGAGGTTTGTGGCTTTAACTGTCGCGATTTTTGTCACTGGTTGTTCGTCGCATTCCACAATGCCGTCATCTAAAACGCCGAATTCCGTCGCACCGCAAGTCTATCAGGGTTACGGAGGTGGCCAAACGTGGACGACAATAAAAGCAGTGGCGGGCCATCAGCGCGGCGCTAGTGTCCTAGGGCTTCTCTACTGGCATGGCGAGGACATGACGGCACTTGAGTCGGGAAGCGAAAAAGCGGTCCTTATGGTTGGGCCGGGAGGTGCCGTGACTTCGCTGCCGCTTCCAAATGGTTCTGATCTAAATAACGATGCCGTAGGTCCTGATGGAAACCTTTGGGTTACGAGGCTCTTCGGCCCCATCGAGTCTGTTACTTTGACGGGTGTGATCACTCAATACTCGCTGCCCCGGCAGAACACTGATGCGGCGAATATTACGGCCGGACCGGACGGTGCACTTTGGTTCGGCGAAGATGGCGGCACTGATCCAGAACTTGGTAGAATTTCTACAGCTGGTGCAATTACTGAATACGCATATCCGACGGGAGTCACTCAACTGCCTGGCTTGGTCAGCGGCTCAGATGGTAACCTCTGGGCGACTGACGACCAAGGCCACGTATACAAAATATCTACGAGCGGGGTCTTCACCACATATTCGCTTGGGGTCACTGAGAACGAGGACCTTGTCGAAGATGGTGGTGACGTTTGGACACTAACGCACGGAAATCTGGTCAGCGTCGATCCGGCCGGTACACAGGCAGCATATCCACCGCCGAACGGATTCGATACAAACGTGGGCGTAGGTCCAGACGGCAATCTGTGGGCTTTGGAAGATGGCGCGAACTCCAGCCTCGTGACCTTCAATGTGACGACGCATGAGTTTTTGACGGTCGCACCCCCGCCGCCGTCTTTTTTCCAAGGCGGACAGTTCATGCCTGGTCCAGACGGCAATCTGTGGACCGATTCGTGTTGCAATACAAGTCTTCTCGTCTACCTGTGGCATTCAATGAGCGTGTCGCCGACATCACTAACTATCGCAGCCCCCGGAGATCAAGCACCGCTGAATGTCACAGAAACTAACTACAACGGCAATTGGTCAGGATCTTCGAGTGATAAGTCGGTAGCGATTATCGCTCGAAGCCAGACGGTCGGTACGTTGACAGTGACGGCTGTGGGTGTGGGATCGTGCGTACTCACAATTGGAGACGCTGATCATAATAGAGTCAAGATTAAGGTGACCGTGAACTGAGCGGGCCGGAGAAGGCGGCGCCCAGGCCGCTCGTTCGGCTTGGCGCCCATCTTTTCTTCGAACCACCTAGGATAACCATGTAGCGGCAGCGTGCTATCAGTCCTTGGCTGACGTACAACACCTCAAAACCTAGAAATTGACGACGCCGCTCCGCGGGTGGGAAGAGCGCGGCAATTTCGGCCTTTCTGGCCACGTGCGCGCGGTAAGCCGGGAACGCAACAAAATGAGGGCGAGCGCGACTTAGGTTTTCGGTATCCACCTGAAATGCATATTTGAGAAAACTCGGTTCATCGATTTGCCGAGAACTTTAGTAGGGAAGATACACGATTATTGCGGAGCTATTGTTTGTACAGTTGCCAGTCGTCGGCCATCTGGTAATCGGTGTATATGTTCTGGGCATTGCACCTCCGATACTGTTAATCGGTCCGGAGTCGTTGCCTAAGAGATAGACTGTCTGTGGGAACGACCTGAACCCCGTCGGCGCAGCCGGAGGGCCGCAAAGCAGAACGATTCCATTGAGGAACTGCCGTTCCATCAGTTGATCTGTTGCGTTACAAATGCCTGAGAGCGCTGTACAGACGTTTGCCGATGTCGGATTGGGTACGGACGGAATGGGAACCACCGGGGGGCCAACAGGAGCGTAGTAGTTCATGTAAAGAGGCTCATCTCCATGTGTGTAATCCATTTGGTCATATGTACAAAAGTCAAGAGGTTGGCCACTGGCATTGTAAGATGTCGTGAGCAGGCAGTTGGACTCCTCGTAGTAACGTTGAGTCATACTCATGCTTCCGTCTCCGCCGAAATAATCCAAAATCGGCATCGTACGATTGGCGTCCTCAAGAGCTGTCAAAGTCTGTCCAATCCACTCGACGTTGTTGTTGTAAATGCCGCCAATAACAGGATAGCCGTCGAAAAGACGTTCGCCTCCGAACTGCATATTCGCCCAGGTGCAGCTCGTGCAGGCGCTTGCGCCACCTGTTGCGGGAGCACCGTCGTTAGCATCATAGCCGTCCTTGGACTCGTAGATATATGCGTCTTTCCAATTGTAGAAGTTACCGAAGCCTGTCGTATGAGTTCCGGTGATAAATAATGCAAGCCAACCTGATGCCGTGATATACCCGCACTTGAATGCTTGGTCATTTTGAGGGAGCCACGCCGTGTCAAGCGTGGGGCTTATATCGCCGGGAATTTGCGCGCCTTTGACAGGTTCGTCGACCTGAATGACCCTCTGAAGGTTGGGCGCCGGGCTAGGGTTGTTGAAATTGGTGATGATCTCGTAGTCCATCCACCATTCAGTCGCAACGGCGTTTTGATATGAGCACGTGTTGCGAATGTACGCATTCTCTTGGGCATAGTTATAAAGGTTCTGTCGATTGTTCTTTCCGCCTATTTGAAACCATTGGGTAGTAACGCCAGGGCTTGGACTTGGGACCGAGATCTGCACGTCAACTGAAACATAACCGTTGTTCCGAGTGGTTGGGGATGAAGTAAAAGTCGGCCACGGAGACGCTAGGGTCCACGTAAAAGTTGAAACGAGCCCCGCGTGACTCCATGTTTGGGTTGGAGTGATGTTTGACGTACCAAGTCCTTGACTACCATTGTACTCATATGCCAACGAGGGCGTTTGTTGAACAACGGGCGAACTTGCCGTCTCCTGAATACTACCGGAAAAGGTGACCGTCGAGTGGCTGGAGGGAGTGGCTCCGCTAGTCGGGTAGACAATAGGAGACGTCGTGATCTGAATGTCCGATATAATCGGTGCCGTCGATCCTGGATTTGAAGCAACCGGTTTACAAGAAACCGGAAAGGCATCCAGACTTTCTGACGTGTCCCCCGCCGAGCCAAGACGGGTACCATAATACGTCCCCGTGACATTTGACATCGTCGTTGTACTAGAGTCCAACGGATCGAGGCCGCTATACGGCCACTCACTCGTGATCGTTTGCGATCCCCCACCGGAATGACTCTTCGTTAGCACGACAGACACACCACTAGTGCAGAATCCGGCGGAAAATGTGCAGGTAATGACCTGAACGTCTTCGTCGCCTCCCACGGTATCGTGTATGTGCAGCCATGTGAATGGACGAACGTTTGCGTAGCCGTTGGTGCCGCCAAGCGTGATGGTTTGCGGCGACGTGCTAGCGGAGTAGGTCCCCCCTGTCAGAGTCGTGCCGCTGATTCCGACAGTGTCGATATAGAAGTAATAGACGGATCCGTTGCTAAGTCCGCTAATCACGGCGGTCGTTACGCCAGTCCCGACCGATCCCGCTGGATTATTTATTGTCTTTGCTCCCGTTGTCGCTGCATAATATATATTGTACCCACCTTCTTCGCCACGCTGATCAGCCGTCCAGTACAAGGTGCACGTATTATTGCCAGGAACGGCCGTCACGTTTCCAGGGTCGCCAGAATGCTGAAAACAACTCTCACACTGATCAAAGAAAATGGCACGATCTACAACGCCATTGCCAATGTTAGTCTCGGAATACGTCGATGAAGAAACCCACAAATTCTCCCAAAGAGCATGCGGAGCGTTCGCCGTCAGGCCGGTCACAAACAATATCAGATCACCGTCAAAAGCTTGGTTCCATCCTTTATTATCAATCGAGTAGAAAGCGGGCATCCATAGTCCATCGTTTGTGAAATTCAGATTCTTTTCGTTGTCTCCGCCAAGTGACATTTGGCTCTGCGAGGTAGCGAGCGGGTTCGGAAACGTTGGTGAAGGAAGAGGAGCCGGAGTTGGCGTCGCGCAGTCGTGGAGAAACGTTTCGCCGCCTTGAGGGATCGATGAGATACACGGCTCCCCGTTTCCAGAGGAAGGCACACCGCCAGGTCCCGCGCCGGACGCAACTGCGGTCGCTAAGACCAAAGCAAACGCTGTGAACATCCCCAACAGTATTTTCTTCATTTTGATCTTACTGTTTATACGTGACGACTATATTTGCTGCGGGCGCCGCGCTCAACGTGTATGCGAGTCCGTTGGTGAACGGAATAGACACGAGGGGGGAAGCGGACGACGAAAGAGTGATAGCATAGATTTGATCGGCGCTCGAACAAGTCGGGCTGGCGCCTTCGTTTCGATATAGCGATATAGTGACAGTTTGGGCAGAAGGCGAGGCATTGATAACCTGTGCGAGGTTGCCTGTCACCGAATTACCGAGTATGGGAGTACAAATTGTGGCGCTTGTGGGCGTAAGAACTGTGGCCCCGGTTGCCCACGACATCTCGTCATTCGTTGTGATGCGCCCGCTAGAGTCAACTGCTAGTTTATTTGCGCCTGTTGAATCAGATAATGTCACTGGAGAATTGATCGAGGCAATCAGTAGTCGCCCCCGAGCATCGCATGCGTTGGCCGCTAAGTCTCCGCTCCCAACCGCCGTAATTGTGGTGTTGAAAGCACAGCCCATTTGTAGCGCATTGGCAGGCTGCGCGTTGCCAACGACGGCATCGAGAACGCCTCCGGCGTTGCCGAAGATATCGACGGGCGAAGCGACATCGGGACCGACAACTTTTGCTGTTGCCGATACGAGACTCACTCGCTTGGCATATGCGGGGGATGTTCGCTGGATTGAAAGCATTCCGCTTGAGGGCGCTCGCACTCTACCTGTTCCAATGACTGATAGATTGCCATTCGCGTTGAGGCTAAACGGATAGTATGTTATGCCGGTGGCGTAGTCCGCAAGCGGGTACGTCGACCGGACCAAAGGCGGGCTCGGTGGCCGCGAATTCGCCACGGTGATGAGAGAAGCCATCAAGATCGAAGCACTCGTCAAAGCCACGAGCAGGAGCGACGGTCTCCAACGATTTGTAATCTGCATCTATCAACTGTCCTTAGTGTTCCACGAAGGTGCAAGTGCCGTTATGGTAGCCTTCTAATTTGGTGCGTCGTAGCCGTCTGAACCGCAACCGATCCCCGAAGGTTCCCCCGGGCAAATTGCAGCGATTTCGTTCGCTCGATCGGTACCATTGATTCGCCGCCGAGCATTCACAAAGTCTGTCCTATCGACGTTAATCTATTCGGGGGCCAGCGCAGTTTGAGCTAGGCGACTGGGAAGTAAAGGTCCGAGTGCCCGATATCGACCTTCGGGTGGACGAAGGAAAGCACAGGTATTGGTATCGTCACCGACGCGATCGCCGACACAAGGAACGCGACCTGCACGGAGTCCTTCCAATTCGGGTCGGGATCGACTGAGCCGTCTTTAAGCAACCCGCGCCAATTGTCGATTTTTCCGTCTATGGCTGGACCTGCCGCCGTTGGTTGTAATGTGATCGCCTTGCCGCTTGCTATGGTTTGAGGTTGCGTGCTTCCGTAGTCGGCACCAGCAACGCGCACTACAATATTGAGTTTGAACGCGGCGGGTCGGGGCTGCGTCGTATCCTGAGTAACATAGTATTGAACGTAGACGATATTGCCAACAACTTGCTTGTTGACGACCGGCAATACGATATTCGCCATTTCTTTGCTCCCGTCGGCTCAACCGACCGGTTCGGCGCAATTAACCTCGGATCTTAGGTTCGCAAACCACCTTGAACGTCTAAACCCCATCGACTTTGCCTGGGTTGAGTAGCAAGAACCGCGCCCGATTCATTGGAAACCGAACCCGCGTTCGAGCGCGCTCTTCGGCGCACACAGAGCTAGTCTAACTGAATCGCGCCGGGAGCATACTGTTGAGATTACTAGTCCTAAGGTTAAATTTTGGATTCGAAGCTTCGTCAAGTAGTTACTGGCAAAGTCATGCAATCGACGTCGATCCCGACGCTTGCACATTTTTAGTCAAGAGACTATACTCTGAGTTGCTTCGCAGCGCATCAGCGTGTTCGAAGCAACGGTGATTTGGTATTCTCGATGACTCTTTGTCGGCCGGATTAAGCGATCGCCGTACGCGACCGTAATCCACAACCGGCGACAAAGATGGGTAGCGAAAATGCAACTCAAGAACATTGATCGCATACTTTTGTTTCGCACCGACGCTGCCGGAACTGTACTGACACTTGAAGAATTACAAACCCGATACGGCATCGACGCCGACGGTACCAATTTCTACTACGGTCTCGGTCCGAACCTTGCAAGTTTCGCGAAGACGGGTCAGGCTCTGAGCGCGAGCCACCGCGTTTTCTTCGATGCAGTCCTTTCGTCGTTGAGCGCGTCGCCGGATGACGAGAAAACCGTCGTGCTGGGCGTTGAGCCGCCCGACACCGATTCATACGCGTTCGTCGCGGCAAATCAGCCACTCGTCACGCAGCTCGCGACGGAACTAGCAGCAATACAGGCGCAAGCTCTCACCGGAGGCAAGCGCCTCAACATTGTCGTCCGATACACGTCCGAAATGAATGCCGGCGACACCAAAGGTTGGCAGGATCCCGCCGGATTCAAAGCCACGTTTGTGCAATCGCGATCGGCGTTCGCGAAGGCGGCGCCAAGTATTCTCTTTTCGTTCTCGCCAGCGTTGCGCGCGGACATCGATGAGTCTCAAATCGCCCAGTTTTGGCCGGGTGATCAGTACGTCGATGTCATAGGCGGCACGTGGTATACAGGATCGGACGCCCAACGTGCAGCTTCGACTGCGACCATGCGCGCGTATTTTCTACATCGCGTGGGAAGCGGCAAACCGCTCGCACTTTCAGAACTCGGCGGTTGGAACCCGGGCCCGCTGCCTGGTCAGGTTTCGCAAAACGATGAACAGCTCCAAGCGATGCTGCACGACCTTGAAGCGTTGCAGCTACAGAATGTGACATTTAAGTATGTAACATTCTTCCTCGACGGTAAGTCGGGAACCGATGCGACGTTAGCATTTCTCCGCTCACGATGACAACGGGGCTTGGTCGAAGTGCACGTAATGCACACCTTATGGCATCGAAGGTCTACGAACGGACCTCGCGGGACCAAGATGTATGCGGATTGCGGTACGGTTGGCTGGTTGAGCGGTCTCGCGTGACGTGTCGTACGCGTCATTGATGGAGGGGGCTAATGTCTCTGCAAGCTTTCGGATGTCCTCTTGATCAAAATGGGCTCTGCCCACATAGTTGGACATGGTCTTTGTTGGTCGGATTTTTATTTCTAGTCGTCTATCTATTTATCGCAGCTGTAGCAACAAAGCACAAGAAGCCGTGGGAATTCCTTCGTAGCGGCGATGGGCGCCTCAGCACGTCGAAGTTTCAGTTTTTCGTATGGACCGGCGTCGTAGTCTTCACCTTCACGCTCTATCAATTTGCGCGATACTATAACAGCCACTGGGAGTTATTCGATAACTACACATCTCTTCCCGTAAACGTTCTATGGGCGATGGGAATGGCAGCTGGCACGTCGGTCGTAGCAAAAGGCATCGCGGCCTCGTTCGACGCCTCCGGCCGAACGGCGAATGTGCCGAAGGATAAAAAGGCTCCGGATACGGGCCTCGTCGCAAGTGACGACGGTTCGCCTGATCTGTCAAAAATCCAAATGCTGACCTGGACTGTGATTGCGGTAGTCGCCTACCTCGCAAGCGCAGTCCACGGTTTCAACGCGTTTGCGCTTTGCGATCCGACGCCACAAATAACGTGTAATTTCCCGGACATTAGCACGACGTTGTTGACGCTGATGGGGATCGGGCAAGCTGGCTACTTAGGCGCAAAGCTAACAACAGTTGAGTCGCCGCGGATAACAGCGGCAAAGCCCCCCGCAGACGTTGCGGGCAAAGTCGTCACCCTGACCGGACAGGATTTCGGGCCAGTGGACGGATTGATCACGATAGATGGCGTTCCGTTGGCGACCCCGTACATTACGTGGGCGGATGCGCAAATTCAATTCACATTCCCGGCGATGGGGCCCGGCGGAATGGCATGGCCGCCAGGCAAGTCAGTTAGCGTTGGACTAGTTGTAAATGGCCTGACCGCTGCAAATACAATGCCATTGGCACCGTAACGCAATCTGTTCGAGAGCCATTTGGTTGGGGCAGGACAAGTCAAGCGCGACTCTTTCTTGGAATCTCGACATCTGAAGTCACGGAGAGCGCGACATGAAAGCATTGGTACTGAGTGGAGGAGGGGCGCGAGGCGCGTTTGAGGCCGGAGTCGTCGAATCGCTCCGGAGCTTCGGACCTTTTGACGTCATCTGCGGCACGTCAGCCGGTGCGATCAATGGAGCATTCGTCGCTCAGGATGCATACACAGATCTCGCGTCGGTCTGGGCGACGATCGCATCTCGAAACCCGATTCAACTTGTTCCGCAAGTTCAGCATCTCGAAAATCTCGTGAACGACGTTGCCGATGCCGCCTCTGATCCAATATTCAGGCGAGTAGGCGACGCACTCCGAGCGGTCGCGGAATGGTTCGAAATAGGTTCCAAAGCCGCGCTGCTTGCAATACTAGGAGCGATCAATCCAACGCCAATCAACACCATTCTTCAGCAGCACCTTCGATACACCGATCTTAAGCACACGTTGATAGTCACAGCCACGAACATAACTTTGCGAACTGCCGACACCTACTACTATTTTCCGCCAGCCTCGCCTGTCTCTGGTGAGTTTGCGGCCAAATCGCGGCCTTACATCAATCGCATTCCTATCACCTCAGAGAATTACGTCTCGGTCGTTCAGGCCTCCACTTCGATCCCGGGGGCATTTCAGCCAGAGATTTTACCAGTTAACAAGGTCCCGTGTCAGTATGTCGACGGTGGTGTCGCCAACAATACGCCGATCGGGCAAGCGATCGATGCAGGAGCTGACGAGATATACATCATCTTCATGGATCCCAAAGGCGGCGCGCCCGCTCCGCAAAATGCTGCGAACCTGTTGCAGTTAGGATTCGCGTGCTTAGACGTGATGCAGGCCAAGATTCTTGAAGATGATCTAAAGCTCGCTCTAACCACAAACGAGGCGCTGGCGATTCAAGCTTCGCCAAGCTCACCCGTTGCGGCAAAGCGCCAGGTCACGCTCTGGGAGGTGAGGCCGGCAGCGCCGCTTCCGGTAACCGTCTTGCAATTCGACCAACAGAAATTACTCGATGCTGCCTATGCCCATGGAATCGCCGCGGGGAAGAACCCTGTCAAGAGCTCGTTGTAAAAGCGAAATGGCGCGGATGAAGGGTGTGTCTCGCGTTATGAGTTGTCGGCGATTTGATTGGAATCAAGGCGGAGGGGGCCTTATTTTAGCCATTTGGTTGAAAAGGCCGTCGTAGAGACTTGCAACCTCCGCGACGTGCGTTATGTGCGATTCTTAAACGGACGCCAGAACAAGGCATATGAGCGACCTCATTAAGGAGTTTTTGCAAAAACTGGGGGATTGGATTTGGACGAATCGATCACCGCGTGTATTGTGGACTGTACTTCTTCTGACGATTTCGTCAGTTTCGGTCTTTCTAGGATCAATTGGTGGCGAACAACAAAGTCTTATGTGGAAGATCTGGGTGTTCTGGATTCTTCTGCCCGCAATTTGCATCATGTTTGAAATCGTGGTACTCCTCAAGACTGCGGCAAAGCCAAAGGATTGACAAATGAAATACACATTGGTTTTGACGCTGTTTGTTTCGGTTGGCGCGCTCGCGCAGGTCCAGCCCTCGTTTGCCGATGTTGCTAGTCCAACCGTCGTGGACTCATACTGGGTGCAGTTTCATTGTGAAGTAGTCCGTGCTGAACTTTCGCAGTCACGGTCCAACTCGGCAGCAAACAATAGTCGAGACTCGCTAGACGATGTCGCGGCCTACGAGTCTAAAATGAAGACCTTGAAGACACTCAGCGACCAACTCGAGTCGATCTGCAGAACAATGGACGTAAACGTCGCGGCGAATGCTCCGACAGAACAAGATGTAACTCGCTTCACGTCCAGCCTAAAGAACATATCAGATCAAGTGAGCGGTAGCGGTGACGAGACTGAACCGCAGGTCACGACTTCGTTTGCCGAGCTTCAGCCTGCGCATCCTGACTCCACATGGGGCAATACGCCCGAGATAGCCTCAAATATGCTTCATGAATACTTCAGCAAGGTCCGAGGCGGTGGAGGCACATCCGCGGCAGGCGGCGCCGTTATAGTTGAGCCTAAATTTACATACTACGTAACTATGTTGATCGTCGATTCCAGTACAACGACCCAAGACTCCGAACGGATGAGAGTGGCCTTTGAGCACTTGGGAAAATCGATTGGCGATAGCCGAATGGCCATATGGCTGGGTCAGTACTCTAATCCGGATGCGCCCGACGTCGACCATGCGCGATTATGGATGCAATTACTTACGAGAGCTACGTCTTATCCTCTGACTTCGGCAGGAGGGCCATATTTGGTATTTTCAAATCGGCTGCCGGACGAAGCAACGTCGGTCTTTGTCATAGATCTTCATCCTTATTCAATCGACGACAAGATTAGTCGAATCGACGAAATCGCGGATGATCTAAGCGCGGCAAAATCTGACAACCAAAACCTTGACCCAAATCGGGCCTATTGGCAAGATGTTCAATTGCGAGTTCGGGAAGTGTTGACATCCGTTTTCGGAACCTTTTTTCATCATTAGTCGATCGTTGGCTACGCGTATGGGCTCCTACCCCAGATAGAGTCTCTGGTCGGCGACTAGGGCGAATGTCGACGAGAAATGGTAGACCGATGGAAAGTACGACAACCCGCAAAGTGGGTTCACTCAAGAGCCGTCTTTTGGGGCTCAGGTCCTTCGAAATCGTCGTCATTTTCGTTGGTTTGCTCCTGGTATTCCACGACGCCCTCGCGCACTGGATACCGGCCCGGTTAGACTATTTGAGCATCCTCGGCATCGCCCTCATAGTTCTCGGGCTGCTTCTTCCAAGATCGTGGCCGCTGTCGTACACGCAAGTCGCGATGGTCTGTATCGGACTCGGGCTTGCGGCGGTACACGCGATAGGCGGTCAGGTCTGGCCGCCGGCGATCGACGCATCTACGTACGCTGGCATCGGAATTGCCGTCGCTGGCCTGATATTGCCCCGAGTGAAGGGTCTCAAGTTCGGCGACACGAGTGTTGATCTCGGCGAAGAGGTGTTGACTGCGGCCGATTTCACCTATACGCATACTTCGGAGTTCTTTGAGACGGCGACACTCTCTATCAGTTCGCTAAACCGCCAGTTACAACTCGCCAAATCTACAGAGGCTGCCGTTGGTCAGTTCATACGATTTGCAACAGATTTGCTCGCAGATTCACTCTCAGTATTCTCGTTCGAAGGCGAAGTCGTCCGTCTTTCGGTTTGGCTTTACCGAGAGGACAAAGACCAGCTTGAGATGCTAGTCTCCAACGACGAAGAACGAAACAAATCGCAGCCGAGGGGTTTCGCCGCAGGTGAGGGCCTCATCGGGCAAGCTTGGGTTGACAATGCAGTCTATCAAACGGACGACGCTCCGAATGAGCCGTTCTATGTAAGATCCGACGGCAAAAGGTCGGCTTACAGGGGATTACTGCTCATGCCAATTCGTTTCGGAAACAACTCGATAATTGGCGTGCTTTCGATTGATCGGACGGCTAAGACGTTCTTCCCAGAACAAATGGTTAGCCTCGCAGCGGGTGTAGCGCATCTCTTGGGGCTCGCCATGTCGCATCCCGGTTTGAGGCGTTGGATTACTCTCTTGCCCTCGCTCGAAGAGTCTCAATTGCCAGTTTGGCCGATCGCATGACGGAAGCTACTGTTTTGCCTTCGGCAGCCCGTACTGGGCCAATCGGCGCCGCTTTAACGCGTTCGGTTAGTAGATCGATCGACGCTCCTTGCGAAAGTTTCTCCTGATTGGCCATGGGAATTCCTCCTACAACTTACCAGTACCATTCTCGAAGTTCGCGCGAATCGAATCTCGCAATCGGGACAGAAAGGACTACTATGTGATCTGTTTACCGCTCGAACACTCAAATGCTTTCTTGCGTTCAATACTGACACTGCTGACCGTCGGGAGGTACAAAATATGACAGCCATCTACCGCGTGACTTTTCTTGCTGTCGTTGCCACTTTGGCCGTGCTCTATAGTGCTTCGTCTGTCAAGGCGGCAAACGGTGGTGCCGGCACATGTAATGCATCGCTCTGGCAGTTCGTCTATCATGCCTATCGACTCACCGGAACCCGACCTTGCATCACCGTAACGGGTGTAGTAGACACGTTCAAGGCGGAACCAGATGGCGATTTCCATCTCGGTCTGAGATTGCAAGCATCCAATTCCAATCTGCTCAATTCTCAAAACGTCGGTGTACAACATGGAGACTTAGTAGTTGAAGCCGTCTGTCAGGGTAACGTCACACAACAAGACGTGATTGACCTCAGGACTTGCAACGGTTATACTGGACCACATTTTCAGCTTTCGAGTCGAAACAAAGGGCAAACTGTCACCGTTACTGGGACGTTTGTCTCCGACGGCATACATGGTTGGAATGAGATCCATCCAGTCTCAAGCGTTCAACTTGGCGCATCAGGCGGTATGGAGACTTCATCTGGCGCAACTTCCAGCACAGCGAGCGAATCCTCGAATGACGACGCCTCGGCGGCGAAAATCGATTGTGGTAATGACACTATCGTTTGGGTGAATACTCGCACGAAGCTCTATCATCGTCAGGGCTCAAGATGGTTCGGACACACTAGCCAAGGCATCTATATGTGCAAACACGACGCCGATAACGCGGGCTATCAAGACGCTGGCGAGTAGGCGCATTAGGACCAGATTCAAAGGAATCGGTTGATCAGGACAAGGCGAATCGCGTGCGTTGGGAGGGTAGACTTTGATTATGGAGTGGATCAGCGCGCTAGCAGCGGCAATTGGCTCCATTGCGGCACTTTTGGCGGTATTTGTTGCGTGGCTGATATGGCAAAAACAGAAGCTGCTTAGCCAACGACAGCTAGTACTTCCGCTTTGGGAGTATATGGCGAAACTGAATGCCATTGACCCAAAGGCCCCCATTGTGCCGGTGGTCGTCAAGACGATGAATACTTTGGAACTTGTCGCCCTATGCTGTGAGGGCGAAATGGTCGATATCGACATCATCAAGACATCGTTTCTGCACCCGTTTATTGAGCTATACGATTTAATCGATCAGATACAAGATTTGCCTGGTTCGCATAAGAGCGGAAGACAGATCTTGATGGAATCGCCGATCGTAATGAGTTTTTATCAACGCCTAACCAAGGAACCAAGCGTTGCGCTCAGGCATGCCTGAGTGGAAGGGACAGTTGGATGGACAAGGACCTAGCGCGCAAGCTTGTGAGTCGAGCGCTCACCAGTGTTACCGCAAACTTAAGTAAAGAATCTGGGACATCGGCCGCTCACTTCGTGCTCGACGACAGTGTATACTCGTTACACATTCCTACGGGCATTAAAATAACACCCCAAGAAATCACGTCTTACATTATGATCGGCGAGGCGCAAGAGCCGTGCCACCGATGTCATGGCTTGGGCATTGAACCGAGCACCTAATCCGGGTAGGCGGCAGACCACGAATCTCGACGATGGTGATGCGCCGGCCACCCAACTTCGGGCCAGCGCTAACTATGATCTTCTGAGTTAAGGGGGCGCTGGACAGGCATCTGTCCTTCTCACCTTTCCAATGGAAAGGTGAGATCGCAAGATGTGTTCGCGTCCACTTGGCAATCGTCAATGGTGTTTCGGAAGTATCAAGAGAAAACGCTCGGTAGTCAGTCAAGGATTATGAAGCGCCACTTAGCCTCCAACGATGATCGGCAGGTCGAAATGGAATCCAAAGTATTGAAAATGCTAGTATTACTCGTGCCAGGATTTCAAGAGACATTTGATCCGGGACGCAAGCCACGCAACTAAAGAATCAAGTCGAAGTCCGTGACAGATTACCCGCGTTGCCGATTTCAAGAGCCACGTACGCTGGATACACAATTAGTGCAAAGGGCGCGACAATTGATCTCTTTGAGATAAGTTGGCAACGCGGCTACCAACTCTTGAGCTCCCGCGGGTGGTTGCAAAAGTTATCCGGCGGTTTTTTGCTTCTATTTCGGTGGCTGATCCACCGAGGACAGGAAGGCGCGAGAGAGCAACGCGCGTGGCGGTTATGGTTTGGCTCGATGACGCTGGTCATTGCCGCCTGGTGGTGGGGAACCATCGGAACGATTTTGCATGCGGTCGGAATTGGACTGGTGAACTCCGGCAACGTCATCCACAATCTAAGCATTCTTCCGAGATACCGCGCGATGTGTCTGCTTCAACGCCGCAGCGAAGTCGAGCGGCGGCATCGGCTTCAAACTTCGTTGCGACTTGCGCGGGATCGGGTCCGTCAGACCAAAGCGCCTAGCCTTCGTCGGCAACTATACCGCCAAGTAGCGTGGCGCGGCGCGATCGCTCGACAGGAGCTGCGGTTCGAGATTCAACAAGAGCGACACGACCTGAACGCCTTTCGTGAACGTACTGCTCCTGGAGGCTGGAAAAACTGGTTGCGAAGGCAGGCGTCCGGGGGCGAACCTGAGGCGATCCGGCGAACGCGACGGCTCGCCATGCGCGAGCGGCGGCGAAATGCATTCGGCACGCTAGAGGAGGTTGGATCGTTAAGCTCTGTCGAGTCGCCTCGTCGAGCGACGCTCGATCACTACCGCGTCGTCGTACGAGCGACTTGTCTTGACTTTAGCATTCGCGGACGGCTAGCGTTCCGCGACGAGGGTCGAAGGCTTGTGCTGTACAGTGAAAGTCACGACGAGATTCGCGCGAGCCTCCTCCTGGCTCGGGAGAAATGGGGGCTTAAACTTTCAATCACGGGTACGAGCAGCTTCCGAAGCCTAGTGACGAGTTCAGCAACCGATCTCGGAATGTCTATTCTCGACCGCGAGGCCTTCGGTAACAGCTACGTCGACGCGCAACCAGTCTCGGACGAGTCGATCGCCGCCAGCCGATCCAGTACGTGCATTGACGAGATTCGACGATTTTCTCGCGAGGTCGGAAAGCCGTATTGCGTTCCCCGCTTGCGCTCTGGCAGTCGGTATACCGGCACAGTGGTGGCGATCATTTCAGTGGCTCGCGACGAATCGATGATCGTGCTCGACGTCGGTCGCGCGATTTGCGCATTTCCTTTGAACCAATCGGCTGCCGTCTGTCAGGAGAACCTAAGCAAGGATTTGATTGTCACTGCGCACGCCATCTGCCGCGGTACGTCGCCCCCAACCTGGGGATTTCGATCGCGAGAACAATCGAGGTGCCCGCCGGACATCGGCCTGCGGTAGGCCCGAATATCTTAAACGGCCTTTTGCGATCCCTATTTACGGCGAGCCGAAGCACCGCGTCGACGCAGCATCGATGCAAGGTCTCGTTGAGTCAAGAGCTCTTCGAGCGCTATTTCGGTAAGGCTTGAATATGAGACTTTGACGCCTAGACGCAACAGCTGGGCCCGCGCTTCTTCGACACGAGCATGTAATTCGACGGGGATAATTACGTACAGCTTGCTTTACGTAATTTGGTCTCGTTTTGGCGACATCAGTGTTCGGTAGATTCGGGGGTCTCGATTTCGCTCCTCTGGTTTATCGCTCTTGTCGTATTTTGGAATAGCGGTATACCACAACTAACGATTTAATGTGAGGAGTTTTCGCAAATGCAAAGTCCATACGAATCGTCGCTTGTAGACGCGGTGCTCGCCGTTTCGTTACGCCGCGCATTGTCCGTTGAACTATTTCAAGTCGCTCATACGCCGTACGTTGCGGAGGCGCTTGCCCTTCAATATCTAAAACGCCGGCTTCGTCCAAGCCTCTTTCCAACTGGCGGTTCCATGCTTATGGTAGCTGGTTTTAGGTTTGCCGTGCTGCTGTGTAGCCGAGTTCTCGCGGATCCTCTTCACATTCACTCCGGCGGCGTTCGACGAGATGTTGAGGGCGTGATGACGTGGCTAACAAAATCGGCCGAGAGATTACCCCGACCCGAGATTGGGGAGTAGGTAGTACAGAGGTATCACAGTCTCATGCGGCCCGGGTTACGGGGGCCGGCGCACGAGAAACACGGTCCTCGTTCAATCCGGGTTACGGGGACGGACGCAGTGCCGAAACCTAGATGTCGCAACTATTTGGGGGAATTGAATAGTAGAAATGTTGGAGCCCAAATGCAACCACGACGATCGCGATAGACAATACTATCGCAAATTCTCGCCGAGAGAGCACATGCGATTGCGTCGCTAGGCCAAGTAAAACAAGAAGGAACATCGTATTCGCAGAGGCGACAACGACGGCATATTTCGCGTGCACTTGAACAATTTCTTGAAAGAAGCACCACAGATTTGGAGATTGGTGGACGCGAAGCAAATTTAGATAGAGCGATAGCGGGACGATTGCAAAATCAAGTGCCGGAAGAAATGCAATTATCGGAACCGAGAATTTCAGAGCGGCATATATGATAATGAGCGCTCCGAATAGTGCAATCCAAAGCCCAATGGCAACATGGTGATCTGATGGAGAGACCGGCCAAAGTTCGATTGATTGAAACAGCAGGAGCACCGAAGTCGACATAACGGTCAAGAGAAAGGTGGGGCCAAACCATTTCGTTGGCCCAACGGACCTAATTCGTTCTATCTTTTGGACTGCGACCGCGACAAAAACTAAAGCAGCAAGCGAACCGACTGTAACCAGCACCGATTGAGTGTTGTCAAACCGATACGGGTTGCTTACAGTTTGAACGGCGGCCAGATAACCAACCCCAACTACCAGCGGTAATACAAGAGAGCACGTCCACGTTGCGCTAGTTACTCTTGCAACACCCATCAGATATGCCTCCGTTTTGATCTGTGCCCTTGACCATGTCACGATGAGCCGCGAGATCTTTATACGTCTGCTGATCGAGAATACCGCCTAGACTAGTTCTCCACCAGTCTTGAGAATGATCGTTAAACCCAGACCAATCAGCCGCAGTTCCCGGGACTTCGTGACCTCCAACATCCTTGCCCCAAGTAAACGGGCCACCCCACTGATTCGACTGCCCGGCTTGGCTCAGAATCATGTACTCGGTCCAGAATGCGGCTCGTTCCTCGGTATTCTCATTCTCTTTCTGTTTATCTGCATCGGCAAACGCATTGCCTAGGGGGTTTCCATACCCCCACGTGTCGTTCCATCTTTGCCAATAAGCAGCGGGATTAACATCGAAGTCGAAAGCGTGCGATACCTCGTGGGCCAAGTCAGCCGTCACTGTATCGATAACACCGAATAGGTCTCTACCACCAAGGCTGTTTATGGATACATCGTCACCCTCAGGCGAAAAGCTTCCATCGCCAAGCTGCGGAGTAAACGTATAAGTGGTGCTGGAACTCTTCAAGGTGTCAATCTCTGTGGCAAAAAATTGACTGCCACTATACAGTTTATTGCATGCATCGATTACAGTTTGCGCTTCGTTGCTAAAATCTATTTTTGCCCCACTCGGATCGACGTTCGTTAGTGGGTTTCCGGCAGCATAGGCAAAAGCATTGTTGCCCCCCGTGATTCCCATAGGATCGGGTTGCGAGAACCTACCCCATGAGGGATGATACCACCGTTGATTGTTAAACGACCTTGGCGTTGCGCCGTTCGCACCTGAGTCAAATTGCTCCGCTTCCTGCCCTTGAAAGCGAATCGGTTGATGAACATCTCCGGCGCGCAGCGCAAACACATTGCCGTACGGTTCGAGCTCAGCCCGCCACGTGACGACGGCGTTTGAATCCGTAGCTAACAACGGCGTTCCCGCGTGATCCCCAAAGGTCCAATGGGTGGTTCCGGCATCTACTTGTGCGATCGGACGACTCCCCAGCCATATATATTCATGGGCAATCGAACTCGACCCGACTCCCGTCTCAGAGATCAAGTGACCAGATTGATCGTAGAAATAGTAGCGATTACCACTCGGAGTAACAGCCGCGTAGCGCATCTTGCTAGAGTCGTAGAGATAAGAGTACGCCCCGGCAGATGCCAAGAGATTGCGAGGCGAATACACTTCGATAAGACTGCCTACTGCAGTCTCATTGCCGGCCGCATCTTCACTAATTGGGCTAACTTGAGAGTTCTCTGTTACGCTAGTGAGCAACGAGCTATTGGGAGTATAAACGAATGCGGCAGTATGCGCGGTTCCAAGCTGAAATTGCGTAATGTTTCCTAGACCGTCGAATGTGTACGAGCCCGATCCCCAAAGGGATGACCCGGAATTCGCGGTCGTAATCCGCTTCAGATCATCGTAACCTAAATCGCGATTGTATGCAGCATTCTGGCTATCGTGGATCTGGGTGATGTTGCCAGCGCCATCCTCCAAGTAGTTATACGAAGCGATGGTGGTCGACGCCGTTGTCAACTTGTTGGATTCGGGTCTGTACCTCTCGTCGTAAGCAATAGTCTGAGTCGTCGGAATGGAAGTGTTGCCAAAAGTGACGCTCGACAGTGGCCCAAACGACTCGTACGATGCATTGGAAGCATACGATGTTGTTGAGGTAGACGCAGAAACAGGCCGATCATCATAGTCGAACGTATAATTCACGACGGCGGTCGATGGATAGGTCAATGCTACGACGTTGCCATTTCCATCGTGCGAGTAGCCCGTCGTATACTGCACACCAGAAATCGTCTGTGTAGTTTGCGATATCGTCGCGCGCGAATCATAGCTAAACATCGTGGCGTGGTTAGAATTGTCGGTTGTCGACGCGAGGAGGCCGATTCCATTTGTACCGGTATCGTAAGAGTTCGAGATGGTCTCGGTCGAAGCGCCTTTGACTGCGGTTTCGGATAGCAGACGATTGAGCGGATCATATACGTAAGTCCGGGAAGCTCCGTTTGCATCAGTCGCGTTCGTAAGATTGGATGCGGCGTCATACGCCAAGGAAGTTGTACCAGTAGCAGGCGATTGGACCGCGATTCGGCGGCCGAAATCGTCGAAGGCCCAAATCGTTGTCTTAAAGCCTGTTGAGTTAACGTAGTGAGGATCAGTTGCACTTGTGATATCGTTCTTGTCGTCAAATCCGTAGGATATGGTCACGGCGCCTCCGGGCGCCGACGCGAGGACGTCGGTTTCGGCTATTCGATGATCGTCTTGGTCGTAAGAATAGGTTGCGTTCGGGCTAGTATGATTTTCATCTTGAATTGAATTGGTATTGCCGAGTCCATTGTGGCCGTAAAGAACCTTCGATCCTGTGTTTCCGGGGGTCGGCGGCTCGTCGACTTCCCTCAGTCGTTCAAATGGGTCGTACTTGTACGATTCGCTCCATGTTATTTTGTTGGAGGGACACGGATCTGTCGTGGTTGTGCACACGGTTTTCGAACTAGTCAGACCCATGTTGCCGAATGACAGTTGCGTCGACTCGTGCGTCACACCCGCTTTGTCCACAAGATAGTCCTCGGTCATCCGATTGTTTGAATCGTAAACGAAGACCGTTTTGTTGCCCAACGGCAAGGTTCGGGAACTAAGGTTTCCCGCCGCATCGTACTTAGTCACGGTCTTGGGATTCGCTAAGCCGCCAAGCGTCGCTTGGATGGCAACGGTCAACAAGCGGCCCAGCTTGTCATACGTCATTTTCGTCTGAAAGCCGTTCGGGTCAAATTGATATAGGTGATCGCCGTAGATGTCGTACGATCCCGATCCGCTTCCGTATCTCTCGACATGGCCGAGCGCATCTGTCATCGACTTAAGTTGTCCAGCCATAAGCTTATCGCTATCCGTGTCAGGATAATACGCGAAAGTAGTCAACTGTTGCGGTGATGTGTTTCTTGGCCCAACTGTCTGCATCAATCGGCCGCGAGCGTCCCAATAGCTGGTGGACACTAGAGTAGTTTGTACTTGCTTCGAATAGCCGACTACGCTCGTCGTCTGCAGTCGGCCCGCGCTGTCGTAGCCAAACGTAGTGACGACGTTCTTGCCAGGTGTATCAATCGAGTCTGTGGTGGTCGTCTGTAATAGGTCCTGGAACGGGTTGCCGATGCCAGGCGGTCCTTCCGGCTGGAAATTGGTGAAATACGTGGTTTCGGCTCCCGAATTGGTAGTAATTGCCGTTGGCTCGGGATACGCTTGCGATATATATGTGGCTTGGCCATTGTTGAAGATTTGATCGTTGCCGTACGTCCAGTTGGATTGGTCACCGGCGCCGGACCCATGAGGATCTGTGAGTATCCGATCCTGAATCCGGCCGAAGGTATCGTAGTCGGTATTTAGCTGTTCTGCCCCGCCACAATGACATAGTGGCCCGGTAATCTCGGTGACCACGTTCACGACTGGGTCAGTTAGATATGTCGTTGTGTTTCCGTCGCCGTCCTTTATAGTAGTTTCGGTACCATACCCATTGTACGTATACGTCAGTGAGTTCTGACCGGCGTCCGAGGTTTGAGTCTGCGTAAACCATCGGCCGTCAAAATTGAGATAGAATGTACTCTTTTCTTCGAAGTGACTGCTAGGATCCTCAACAGCGCTTAGGAGGTGGTAGTTCAATCCGTTCACGGAATCGCCGTAGTCGTTGTATTGATATTGCCAGGCGCTTGAATCGCTCTCTGTTACTTTGCAAAGATTGCTGGCGCTGCACGTACTTCCGATCGCCGCATAGCTGAACGTCACGCTAATGCCAGCAGGCACGCTCGTGACCTTCGTAATTCGATTGAGGATGTCGTACTGGAAATTCAGAGCACGACCGAGGGCATCTGTGACTTGGGTGATTTGGGCTTGATTTTGAGGGTTTCTGACAACGGTCTGCGTGTTTCCGTTGCGATCGGATACGGATAGTAATCGGCCGCTGGCGTCGAATTGGTACGTCCAGCCGTGTCGCGTGACGGCTTGAAACGTACCATCAGCGTTTTCTGTTAGCGTGCTGCCATCCATTTGGTCGAAGTTGTTCGTGCCAGGTGCGATTCCCGCGAAATACGCGGCATGGCCCGCTTCGTCATAGAACGTGACCGCCTGCTGGCTGATATTTGTCAAATCGAGCCGCGCATCGAAGTTATCTTGCCATCCGGGTCCTAAGTCCACTGGCTGATTCCCGTCAAAACTAGAATCCGCGCGATACCATCTAACGAAACTGAGTCCAAATGGACCGGACATCCTGAAGTCGTTGTGCGAATAGGTGAGTTCGCCGGTTATGACGCTTATCGGGCAGCCGGTTCCGTTCTTGCACTGGTCCTTTGCCTGAGGAAAGCCACTGGAGTTGTCACTTGCTGCGTATACTACCTCCGAATTCGAGAAGTATGTGATTCCGTTGATGATCTCTGCCAGTTGAAGCAGAAATGCTCCGGTTGGATACGGCATGTTGGCGCCCAACTCGATATTGTTGCTCCCCCACGAGCATTGTGACTGTATGAGTTTTCCGTTGGCATAAAGCCCAATCGACGAAGGATTGTCGCCGGTAGCGTACCCGCCATAGAGTGTAACATAGCTGCTGTTCATTCTGTATCCATCGGTCGGGTAGCCGATCTGGTCATTGTAGTTCAACCATATGTGGCCTGTATCTGCTGGATAAATTCGGGTGTGTGGAATAAACGGTCTCGGATGAAACAGCCGCATCTGTCTCATACTCAAAATCGACGTAGCAAATCTGACGTGAGACGGCGCCGGCGTCGGAAGGCTGAAGTGGACCGACATCGGATGCTTTGTGGGAAGCGGAGCGGGCCGCCAAGTCGGCGACGGTCCGGGCAAGAGCGTATGCCCCGGGTTTGGCAGAAGCGCGCCTTGTTGAGATAACCCGAGCCCGGAAGCGCTCGCGGAATTATCTCGGGCGTTCCACCCGAATAGGGCGAACGACGAAAGGGCAACACAGAAGGCGATAATGACGCCGACCAATAGACTCTTATTCGTCATTTATTTGACTCCGCGACAATTTGGGATAAGAAGTGATATGTAAAGCCTATGTTGTCAAGACTACAGCGAACGCGAACCAATTCTGTCCGCCCGCGTCTCGGCTGCGTCTCGATTCGCGCGACTACGCGCCAACGTCCGGCTGACGCCCCGCATCGCTGCGACGCGACAAACCGGTCCTCATTCGCCCAGATACGCCGAACGGAAGAGCCTTGCACTGTTATGGCGCGCTCGTTGGACGAACCGTCGATCTGCCAGTCGAGGAGCATGGGAGGGATGTTCATAGAGCCTTTCGAGATCCCCACGCTATATACTCGGCCTGCGACAATGCCGTACATCCTCACCCGCCCCCGATCTCGCCGCTCAAGCATGCCTGCTGCGGTGTCGCGAACATAACCGTCTCGAGGGAAATCGTCGATTGCGCTTCCGATCTGGACGCCGGCGTCGTCCGCGGCATCGAATTGCTGCCCGAGTTGCGGAAACGTGTTGACGGACTCTACGTTTGAGTGGTTAATAAGGACTGCCAGCCAACCGTGCTTTGCGCTTACCGAATAGCTGTAGTACGAGCCGTGGTTGCTCTTAAGTACGATCTCAGGCCAGCCGAGAGCTTTCACGACTTCAGCCTTTGACTCGCCCAAAGTCACGCCGTGAAAGACTACTTGAGGCGCTCGGCGCGTTAGCGAAGCTGCTATTCGGCCAAATTCGGAGCACGCGACACAACTTATAAAAACGGCGGCAAGGCACGCGGACATCGCCACGTGCTTCAAGCCAAACTTTGAGCGCCCCGAAGTTCGACTTTGCGACCCGACGACTCGTTGATCGCCTTCGAGGTGGCAAAGGTAGCTGAAAGCACCACTAGCATAGGACTCTTGTATTCGGCGCACTACGGACCTCGCAAGCGTAACAAGCCGCGGCAAGCTCATTAAAACACATACCAATCCCGCTTACTTGTAATGCGTCTAGCCACGATCCAAAACGCATGTGCCCGCGCTTGGAGAACGCGGGCATCGACAGTTTTAAGTCGCAGATAACTGCGACCAACACTCCTGCCACAATGCTCCCTTTGAAAGACTTTGTCAAGCGATTCTACTGATCGATCTGGATCATTGTTGGTTGCGAGGGCGAGATAAAGCGTATCCAAGCCGCTGCACAAACGTGGCGTCGCCTCACAACCGGCCCAAGAAAATAGTTTTCGCGCGTCTCAAGTGAAACGAGCGAGTACTATCGCAATGTAACAGTATCAACTCAACGGTTCACGCGGATTTTCTATTCAAACGGCGGGTTGAGATTATGGGAATAACCCGCGTGTTCGAATCCCACTTCGGTTAGTTCGCAAACCTGAGTGGGATAGACGTCATCGTCCGATTCCAAATCAGCAACACTTTGAAGCATTCTACGAAAGTTTTTCCTTTGCAGGTGCGTGTTCGAAATTGAGTAAGTAAGGAGACATGCATTGGACTTCCGATAACTTTCAACAGTTCAATCGCTTCACGTTTCTTGCTCTGCATTGGATATCATGACGCGTAAGTCAAGCGGTGGATTGTCCGCGCTGGCAGTCCTAGCGATTGCCGCGACGACATTGGCAGGAGCGGGCGAGAATCGACCTTAAACTCATCGCGATCCGGCGGCGACTAAATTATCTCATAAATCACAATGTCAGGCGGCCCGAGTTATAGGGGCTAGCGCAGGCTGCCTTTCAAACAGTTCAGAGTTGTGGAGCCCCGCCGGCGACCATGCTAAATAGGAAGCCGAAAATGAATCCGATTATATAGCAAATTAGCAGACCACGCACAATCGGAATGGCCGTCAGCCAACGACTGAATGCCGAGGCCGGTAGCGCCACGCCGACAACACCGCAGATGAGCGCTATTGGGATAACGAAAGGACCCAGAAAAATTATCCCCACGATTCCGTCGAAAGCCATGGCGCGAAATAGGACGAGAGGCGGCAGCCAGTTGGTTGGGGACGATCCGTACGTGTACATCCCAAATCCGGCACCAAAGCTAACAACTAAACCCAAAAGAGTGCAAAAAGCTACGTTCGCCAAGCTGGTTCGACCGCTCTTAGTCATTGCTTTCTCGAACAGCACTATATTGAAATGTTAGCATTCGAATTACTATCATAAAATAGACACTCGCCGGCTGGTCACGTACGCGTATGGTCAAGGTTATGGCGGCGGCGGCGGCTGGGGCATTGGTTGGCTCGTAAGATCGAGCCATCCTGGAGTCCAGCCTGGCGAGTTTGGAGCGGATTTGTAATTGTAGCCACCCGCGTGAAGCGCCTCTGAGGTGAAGGTGTTACTATTGCTGACTATACCGAGATAAGGTTGTTTGTCGGATTCCACAAAGCTGGAAAAGTTAGCGATTGCAAGCTCGCCCTTTACAATGCCGGGGGAAGCCGCGACAGTGAAGGTTCCCAAGACGGGATGCCCCTTCTCAGAATCCGCGCTCTGCATCGCTATTTTCCCACCCGTGGGTCCAGCACTATAGTTCGTGTACATAATGCTGCCGTTCGCCAATCGATGCGCTATTTGGATGTAGCTGTGATATGCGCGAACCCCGTGCTTAAAAACCAGCCGATAGACCACCGATATTTGATCATACCCCGAAGGATCTTGATAGTTTACCGGGTTATTCCCGTTCCACATGTACGACTGCTGACTCATCGGGTCGTCAACGTCGCCCGCAAACGCATCCGGCGATGTCCATGTTCCAGCACTTCCGTCGTACGCGCGAGCGCCTTGGATGGTTAGCGGGTCGACGCCGAATTGGCCGACACCGGCAATTGCCTCATAGCCGTCGGTTCGCCATGGGCACAACAGGCATGCCCCGACATTGTACCCAGTTGATCCGTTAACTTCCGCCGGGTCTAGGACGCCCGAACCACCATAGGACGGGTTGAGCGGCTCCCAAACATTAAAGCCGGTTGAATTGTGCTCCGACGCGACGGCGCCGCCGAAATCGCGGTCAAATATGGTCAGTGCATAGTTGGTATCTGACGGGACGATGTCGCCGGACATCCCGACTTTAAAGTCGACGAGTGTGCCGGCAGCGTTGGTGATGAAAAGTAAAGCATCGCCATCCCAATGAAGCGTGTACGCGATCGCATTTGAATTGTAGGTGATGGGGTGGCCATTTGGCCCCCAACCAAGGCTCACCGGTGCATACTGCTGTGCGAAGTAGATCGGCCCCGGAAAGCAAGGTGCTTGCGGAATCGGGTCGACTATGGCCGCCGTCTGCGAGAGGATGTGGTTCTCGGCATCATAGTTACGCGTCGTTGTCTCGTTTCCGCCGCCTGAGCAAGGGTTGTCACCGGGCAACTCCGTCCAGCTAAGAGCAACGGTCACAAGGTGGGTGGTTTCTCGCCCGGCTATGTCATATGTCCACTTGTTGTCGGTGGTCTTCTCACCGTTGGACCAGTGGGGAAATTTCCCGCCATCTGCAACGGCACCGTAGTCGTGGGTTTTTATCAATACGCCTGCCGTCCTGTCCACTACCGTCGCATCGGATATGCAAGTCGGATTTGGGGTTCCTGAACAAGAATACGGGATCATATACCCTGCATCCGGACCCAGCGGCTGCGGCTCCTGACTCGTACCGATTGGGTCGAAAGTTCTTTGGTTCATCTCGTCGCGTGCGTCATAGCTCAGTGCGATGCTTTGCGGACAGCCGGGGTTACCGTTGCACAAGCCGGTCGGAGCCGAATAGCTGTGGGATACGACATTTCCTTCGGGATCGTACCCTAGGTTTACATACGAGCCTGCCGGGATCGTGAGCTTGCCGATCCGACCGAACAGATCAATCGTGTTCGAGTCAGAATAACCCAGGCTGTCCGCCTGGACTTCCTCGCGATCGGCGCGCGTGTACGTCCAAGTGAGCGAGGCATTGGTCACGCCCGCTACGTTGATAAGTTCATTTGTGGGCGAACCGTCGGAGTTATACGCATACTGCAACGCATCGTTCTGGACTACACCGGTCGAAGGAATCGAAAACGTAAGATTGGCGCGATCGCCGTTTGCATAGTAGTCGTACGTATAGGACGCCGGCGCAAATGCGACTCCACTGCCCGGCTCGACGCGACTGGCGAGCCGGCCGTCTGCATCGAACGATCGTGTATCCGTGCCGAACGTGCTCGATGCAATGGACACTACACGGTTGTCGGCGTCGTAGCCGTACGTCTCGTCCGGAGTCACGTTGCCGTCGCCTGCGAAGTTCTCAGTAAGCGTTGACCCGTCGTTATCATAGGTAAAGCTCTTGGTCTCGCCCAGCGGATCAGTCTGTGCACCCAGAAGCCCCAGCAACGCTGGCAATGAATCGTATACCAACGTTGTCGGGCTGTTGAAAAGCGAATTGCCCGGCTGCAACCCATATTTCGCTACGGGCCTGTCGAGCGCGTCAAATGCCGTCGCGGCCGAGTCAACCTGATTCTTTAGCGTTTTAAAAAGGTTCCCGTGTGCGAAAAACCCGGTACCGCCATTGAACGAAACGGACCCACCTTGCGTCAAGTCGTACAGATATCGCGTGGTCCATTTATCGAGCGTCGGCGCGGGGGAGGAGAAAATCGGTGGAGATTGCGCGTCAGGCTCGCGTAGCTCTACTAAGCGATCCCTCGCATCGTACCATTTCTGTGTGTAGGCCAACGCGCCGCCAGGAACCGAAGCGGTTCCAAAGTGCTGAAGATCGGTGAGAACGTCGCCATCGGGATCATACGTGAACGACTCCGCGACGCCAGCCGCCCTGTTGTCCGGCGATTGCGATGTCGCAACCGATCCATCGGCGAAATACGTCTTTGTCGTAGTGATTGTGGCGCCGGATATACCGGCCGTCTTTGCGCAGGTCGGCTGCGAAATACCGCTCGCGGCCGGATCATCGTCAGGGTCCGCAATTGCCAGAACGCGACCAAGAGAGCCCGAATCGTATTGCAGGATCCACCAGCCGGTGCCGCCGTTCTTTGAATAACAGATCAGGTTCCCGACTTGATCGTAAACAAAGTCTCGGGTGGGCGTTACTTTGCTCTGGTCGAACTGCGTTATGGTTGTGCCGATCACTGACGTTGGTAGACCGAAGTCTAGGCTTCCTCCCTGTTGACTTGCCGCGAAGAAGTAGGTTTCTAGATATCCCATTGGGGTTGTGGTCGTCGCCAACTCGCCGAACGGCTCGTACGATTGCACCTTGACCGTCATTAACGTTGGCCCGGGACTTGCCGGTGAATTAGGCCAAGTCGTGGGGCACGCCGGTATCGTCGTCCCTTTGTAATCGTGTCCGTTAATATCATTCCAGGCTGGGTCGCAATATGCGACGACATTGTTGTTTGCATCATAGGCATATGTCGCGGTGGGGCGAAACGTGCCGCTCGAGCGAGCGGGTCGTGCCACCATCACTGCGTTTCCATTCCCGTCATAGGCCATGTCGGATTCGTTGCCGCGGGCATCAGTGGTCGAGAGCAGATCATTTGTGGCATCCCACGTCTTGACCGTCGTCAGCCACAATGAGTTCGTCCAGTCGTCGGATTGCACTACGCGGTTCGCTGAATCAAAACAGTACAGGCTCTCGTGGCCGTCAGAGTCGTACCAAGTAGTGCTTTGCGACGCTGAGCAGGCGGCGATGCCCGTCGGTGCGGGCGCAGGCGCAGGTAAAGGAGTTGGCATCGGAGAGGCCGTCGAGTTGACGATGGTGACGGTGCGATATGGGGAATTGATGCCATAGTTGGCGGCGAACGCCGACTGTATCGGCCCCGTCGAATTCACCCCGTCGTTTATTGTCGGATTAATCCAACCGAATGATTGTACTGATGCAATAGCGTTTCCGCTGTAGCTAAAAGCCTCGTAACTACCGTCCGAGCCGTTGGATACAGAATAACGACCCCCGCTTGCAGTGTGGATGAGATGCGAGAATGGGGAGGGGTAAAAGGTAAACCATTGCGGGATCGTCGCAGACCGGCTGGCCGAGTCGCTTGGTTCGATGATTTCTGTGAGCGAAGGCGTTGTCGTGTAGTTGTATGTGACCTGTGTCGTCATGTCCATCCACGTGAGGGTGTTTAGTAGTCGATTTGTTCCGCCTTGACCATTCGAAAAATCTGCAAACTTGAGATCGACGTAGGATGTTGCCGTTGCGGGCGGTCCGGCCCACTCTGGAATGACTCGGATCTCATTGAGATGCGCGCTATCATTTACGTGGTTGGCGTCAAAGTAGTAGGCGAATTTTAGAAACGTGTTGTTGTTCCGGCCGATGATCTCCTCGAGCCTACCGTCGACACCGATGTTGGTCGCGTTTGGATTATGGAACCAATAAATCGTGCCGGTTTTTTTCGTCCAGCTAAAGTCGCCGGATTGATTTTGTTTCAATTGTGCAAACTGGCCCGCCGGCGGCGTATAAACGCATGACGAACCGCATGTCGCCGTATAATCGTAACGTGCGCCGTCGATATCGAAAACTGAAACTCCATTCCCACTATTCAGATCGTTAAATGCAATGTGCGCGTCGAACGTGTTGGTCCAGCCGTCACCGTAGTTATCAGGTGTGCTGCCATCAGTGTTCGCATAGTCGTGCTGACTGAAGGAGTTGTATGTCCGCCGAAAAGCTAGCTCTACGCCCTTGTGCGGCGTCGCCATGTCATCCGATTGAACGATGAGGTTTCCCGTGGCCACGTTCGCCATATACTTGCCGAGGCCGGGGATGGCATCTTCCTCGTAGGTCCACCAGTGATTGATCCCGGTGACGTTAGGTGATCCGGAAATCACCGAATTGGGTTGACCAAAATGCGGTCGCGTGTGAAGTCGACTGCTTGGAGCAAGCAGCTCGCTTGAATGATTCAGTCGGGTCCCGCCGTGTCCTTGGCTCAAGAAAACATTTTGCTGGTCAGTCGGATAGGTCTCGATATACAGCACGCCAGGCCCGACAAGCGTCTTCGTCGCCAATGTTGCGTTGATCAACTGTTGGGTGGGCGCAATGACTCCCTGGGTGATACGAGCATGCGTACCCCCGGGACGGGACTGCAGCGGCGGGACCAACCTACCATTTTGATTGCCCGCGGCGATAGTCGCTGTGCCAATCGCCAAGGCGCCAAAAACTATATACGCAACGCGTTTCGTAAACACAATTTTTCCCAATAGCATCAACACACAAGACTGAGTCGCCCACAACCAGTCCCGAGAAAATATTTCTCGCGCGTCTCAATAGTGAAACGCGCGAGTGTGCTCGCACTGTAACACTATCAATGCGATTGCGCAAGCAATCGTATACACGTGTAGCATTGTAGTCGAAACGGTACGAAGTCGATGTGGGCGAACGAAAGTTTCCAGTTTGTCGTGGTATGTGGGGTCCATTCTTCGAAAGTTTTTTCTTGCAGGTGCCTGCGCGAAATTGAGTAAGTAAGGAGACCTGCATTGGACTACCGATAACTTTCAACGGTTCGATCGCTCTCTGATTCTTGTTCTGCATCGGATATAATGACGCGTAAGTCAAGCGGCGTATTGTCGGCGCTGGCACTCTTAGCGATTGCGACAGCGACATTGGCAGGAGCGGGCGCAAGTTTGTCCGCGACTACGGCCCTTGCTTCGGTTTCGCGATCGTTTGACTTCAGCGCGACCGACGAGCCGTTGCAGTCTGTGTTGATGCGCCTTGGCAAGCAGCTCGGCGTGAACATCGTCATCGCCGATACCGTTTCTGGCAGAGTGAGCGTCACTTTGCATCACGCAACGCTTGGTCAATCTCTTGATGCCATTCTGCCGGCCGGATACTCCTACCATATCCTCAATGGCGTTGTTCTCGTCGAGGCGGCTCCGCGTAGTCGTCCGCTTGTTGCGCCGAGCCCTACGCCTACTGCGGGACCCGCGGTCCTAGCGGTCGCAACGATGCCGGTTGAACGCGCGGCCGCTATCTTACACGGGCTGTTCCCACACGATCGGATTGCAGCGGACCGCGAGGCAAATGCACTAATCGTGACGGGCTCGGCCGAAGACGTCGCAGCCATGCGCGGCGTGCTGGCCGGTATCGATGTCGCAGATCCGGCCCAGCGCTCCTCCGAGGCGATCCAGTTGAGGGTCGCCGATCCGCATGCGGTCGCGCTGAAGTTGCAATCCCTTTATCCGAGCGCGCGGATTGAATCCGGTCCAAACCACACGATACTCGTCAAAGCGACGCCCCGCGACATGTCGCAGATCAAGGTCGTCATTGCATCGGTCGACCAGTCGACTGCGACTCCGGCTCCGACGAGTGATCCAGCGGAGGCGGTTCACGTCTCTCGTGCTCGCCCCTTGGACGTCGCTCGAGCGATCGCGCGAGAGTATCCTTCGGTGCGAGCAGCCGTCGTCGGCTCTTCTGTGGTCATCAGCGGCCCCTCGGATGCGGTCGCCAACGCGAAAGCACTCGTGGCATTGATCGACGAGCCAACGGCTTCGACTCAATTCACGCAGGTGTACAAACTAAGAGCGGTAGACGCCACGTCGGTCGGTAGTCTTATCTCGCGGTCGTTTCACGATGCGGCCGTGACGGTAGACGCCGACCTCAACGCGATATCCGTCACCGCAACTGCAACGGAACAGCAACGGATCGCAGACGCGATTGCACAACTCGACGTCGCCCCTGGCAGCACGGTTGCGAGCGGCCCTCAACTGCCGGGCAACGCTGCGAGTGTTGGATTCGCGCCCGGCGGCGCCGGGATCGAAGTCATCACGCTAAAGGCTGCCCTTCCCGGTCAAAACCTTGCGGCTTCCACAAGCGCCTCAGACATCGCGACGGCCGTGACGCAAGCGCTGGCCCAGTCGGCTCCAGATTTGCATATAACGGTGCCAGCCAACTCGACGCAATTGGTTCTCACGGGATCGCCGCTAAGTATCCGGCTTGCGAAGCAACTCATCGATCAGCTCGACGTCGCGCCACCGCAGGTCGTCCTCGATACCGAGATTCTAGAACTGGATGAGACGGGCCAAAAGAATGTGGGCCTTCTGCTTCCGCCCGCTCTCGTCACAACGTATTCAGAGATTCCTCCAGTCGGGGTAAATGGCGCAACGCCACCGCCCCTTCTTGGTATCCAGCCTTGGACGCGGCTACCAATCTCGGCGCAGGTCGCGTTAAATGCGCTCATGACTAGCGGCCACGCACGAGTACTGGCCGATCCTCGAATCACTACGATTTCCGGGCGAACAGCAAGCATCCGCGCAGGCGACACACTTAATTACACAACGTCTGTCGTCGGCAGCGGCCTTGGCTCAGTCGTCGCACAACAAGTTCAGTCGGCGCAGACCGGCGTGACGCTGGACATTACACCGATCGTAAATGCGAACGGTTCTATCAGCGTTACGTTGCATCCGACGGTGAATAGTCTGCTGAATGTAAGCCCGCAAGGCATCCCGTCGATCGCCAATCGCGAGGCGCAGACAACAGTGACACTTGCTGACAACGAAACGCTGGTCATTGGCGGATTGATCCAAGAGGATGAATCGCGTTCCGACACGACCGTGCCGATCTTAGGCCAGTTACCGATAATCGGCCGATTGTTTCACAACTACTCGGAGAATCACAATCGCAATGAACTGATTATCGTGGTCACACCGCACGTACTTGGACCAAATTCGTCTTTAGTCATATCTGGACCGGCGCTTCCGACGATCCCTACGCCCGAACCCCTGCCAACCTTGCCGCCCGGTACGTCGTTGCCATCAATGGGCTCGACTCCCACTCCACTCGGTGCGACGTTGTCGACGCCGGCGCCCCCCGTAGTTCCCTCGCCGCTGCCAACGCCGACGGCATTTGCCCAAGCAAACGAATACCGCTATGGGAAAGCGCCAACTAATACGTACGCTGCGCCCGGAGATCCGCCGCAGATCTTCTTCGCTCTTTTCTCTCCGACGGTTTTGAGACCCGGAGCCCAGGCTTCCGTCTCAGTCATCACGACGACAAATATCAGTCGCGTAACCCTTGGGACTGGTGTCACTCTCACCACACTCAATCAGATCGCGCCTGACAAGTGGCAGGCAGCGTTCAACTTTAACGCCGCTACTTTTTCGCTGGGAACTCCAAATGTTACCCTTACGCTCATCGCAAGCAGAGCAGATGGTGCCGCGGCGACGATTCAAATCCCGGTCAGTGTTACGCCGTGAAGGTCGCGCGCCTTTTCGGACTCGTGATTGCGACTGTTTGGATCGCGATTGCTGGCGTCGTCGGATGCGCACATCCATTTACCGGAATGCCGTCTCCTGGGTCCTCGCCTAGCCCACGTCCGTCACCGAGCGTCTCGCCTAGCGGCTCTCCTTCACCCTCACCGGCGCCATGCTCAACTCAGAATCCAACTGCGACGTTAGTCTTTATGAGTGCCAACGCAGCCCCGACAGTCGACCCCCACTACGGCCCGTTGTTCGGGTACACAAACAACGTCGACAACACGGGCCAACCGCTACCCACCACGATCATCACGGTCGTGCAGAACACAGCCGTGCAGTTTGTGAACTACGATTTTAACCAAACGCATTCTGCTGCAAGCGTCGTTGGGACAGCATTCCCGCCGGCGTCGCCGGATCCGTTTCCGAGCGGCGCCAACCTGCCGATCGGATCAACAATCACATCGTCAGCATGGTCGACTGGTCTGGTCCCGGCCGCAACGACCTTCTATTGTTTCTCGCAAACATTCTCGACGCCAGCAGCCGGCACGTTCTTGTTCGGTGATCTGCAAACATACGGGTCGACAAATACGCGCGATGTCTTAGTGGTGCAACCATAGACTGCTAAATCGATAAACGAGATAAGCTAAATACGGCTCAGAAATCATGACTAGAACAGATTCTTACATCGGGGCCAGCGCAGGTTGAGCTAGGCGACCGGGAAGTAAAGGTCCGAGTGCCCGATATCGACCTTCGGGTGGACGAATGAGAGCACCGGTATTGGTATCGTCACCGACGCGATCGCCGACACCAGGAACGACATTCCTTCTGGGCGTGTGCGGCGTCAGCATCGATGCCGCAGTAAATGTTGGCGATATCTTCAGGCGATTCTTGGACAACGCACCTGACGAGAACGGCCTTCCAACTCGTGCCGTCTTTCGCAAATCTTTGCAGGACTCGCTTGCTTCGCTTGTAGACGACTCCTACGACCAGATTACGATTGTTGGTCACAGTTTCGGCGCCGTTGTAGCACTAGACGCGATTGCCGAAGGTTTGGAGAGACGTGTTCGGTTTGTAACCTTAGGGGGCTTCCTCTCGTTCCTGTCGACGCGAAGCCCCTGGCTTCCAGACCGAATAAAAGAATGCTGCGAGAGCGCGAATCTAGTGTCGTGGAATGACTACTACTCGGAGGACGATCCATTTGCAGGAGCCGCTCCATTCCCAGCCCACAAGGGCGATCTTCACACGCAAGTGGTCGACAACAGAGCAAATTTCTACGATAGCCTAACTGGGAAGTCGCACAAGATGTACTATCAGAACAGCTTTGTACGTGATGCGATTTTTGACTGCCCGCGGCCGCCGCGAGTACGCGCGTAGCCGGACTCGACCGCTGATTGCGGCGTCGAATGTCCTTGCAACGCGTCGCAGTAGGCGCTGTCGAAGGGGATTTAGCACAATAGCCACGGTACTACTTCTGAGCGAAGACAGGTTCTTGGCGTCGTTGAACGGCGACCGTTCAAAATGCATACAGTTTGAGGTCTTTACAGACCAGGCCACGCTCGACCAATCGAAAAGCACAAGCGACGCTACCCGGACTCGGAACTAGTACACTAATGGTCGGATGAACTTCAATACACGAATAATCCCAATACCGGGCTCGAAGAGTGGGATTACGGCATAACAACGTTGTCGGACGGAACCCATGACGTAGTCCAGCACGTGATCCACGCCGCTCAGTAGTTACTTGGTCGTGTAGGCCGCAGACCTTTCAAACGCCCGCCGCTCCTTAAATGGGTGCATGACACGGGGCGTCAAGTATCTAAACATCTCGCTCAATATTCGTACTTTGAACGAGCCGATGAAGCCTTTGGTCGTTTCGCCGTACCAGCAGCTACTGTCGCGAGATCGTGGGAAAGAAAAACCGTAACCAGCGCCGAGCCGTGGCGTTTGCCAAGGGGAAGGCTCTGGCAAGTTCGGATGGCCCGTGGTTCAGAGGCGACCGAATAGCGGTGGCCGCTCTGCTTGCTGGATTCTTAGGCCAGGCCGTTATCCGAAATCCAATCTGGCTGGGGGTTTCTTACGCTGGCGTACTTGCTTCTGCGGTCTATCTTAGCTTGGAGATTCCTTGGGTAAATCAGAGGCTGTGGCGCAAGGTATCGTCCTCTATTGTAATTGTGGCAGCCGTGGTTTTAGTCGCAATCCACGACTGGCCCCAAAAAACAGAGCCGCTTTCAATAGCTAATCCGACTTTTGCGACCATCGGTTTCCCTCCGAGTCATGGAGTGCTTCAATTTAGCAAACCGGTGGCATACAACTACAAAATCGTTGATACCGGCAACGTGGCTAAGAATATGTCCGAAAAGGCAATTCTTAGGCTTGCTGCACTACCGATTAACACGACCGACGAAGACGCCATGTGGTCGGATTTCATCGGTTCCTTCCGCTTCGGTCAATCAATGAACCTTTCTATGGGCAGCTCGGGCTTCTTCGACACCGCGTGGGGAAACATCCTGACAAGAAGCGAAAGCCAGGCCCTTACAATGCCGAAACCACCGATGCGCTTATATATTTTTGGACACGCCGTTTACAATGACGACCTTGGAAACCACACGCTTGATCTCTGCGAATGGCTCCAGCAACCATTTAGCGTGGGTATCTGGCGCAGTTGTGATGGACACAACGGAATTGATTGGCACTCTTAGTCATGGCTGATAAATCAACGTGTCTTTCGACCAATCGCAACATGTTTGTTCGGGCCGCTTGGGCCTAAGATCGCAATCGAGGCAGCGCCGTCTTGCGTGTCCCCTGTGGGACTGGTGGCTGCTTCATTTCCTCGACGTGAACAGCCAACACAAGATAGACTAGCGCCGCCCGCGCGAGCTTTAGCAACCGGAGTGTTCTGTCTTCGAAGCTCTTTTGATCCACAACGAAAATTAGCGGATCGCGACCGACGACCACGGGGGCGGCGACGTCATGTTTTACAACTCTGAGGTATTTATGCTCAATGTGGTTGCGAATTTCTGCAAGCGCCTTGGCATCTGGTTCCGTAATATCTACGAATTCTGGTTCAAACAGATCTCTGGAAAGCCAGAACAGGCCTCGCAATGGCCAGTTCTCGGACTTAGCCAGTGCCGCTGGCGTTGATCGTAGGTTCTTCTCAAACCATATTCTTCTAAATGATATATCACGCGGCTGCATTCCAAGGCTAATATATGCGTTAAGAAAGAACGCAATTTTGTCCATCACTGAGTACGCGGTGCGGAATACCGATTTCATCCGTTCGACGCGCAGACCATATACAGGTCCGTCCCCAGTATCGTGAATATGTAAGGTCGCATCCGAATCGTGAGGGCACGCCAGCGAGGTCGCCTCATAATATGACCACCTCGCTGAAACAAGCTCTTGTTGCATCGCATCCAGATAACCCATCAACATTTCGGATCGCGCGTTGTGGGGGACAGGAGCCGGGAGATGGAGCCTATCGGATGCCGCGTCGTCCGCGGACCCTAGATCGTTTAGGGGACTAAGATACAAACGTTGGTCAAGGCACCATTGACGGTAGGGAATCGACGGCGCGTTGCCAGTTTCTTGACGGCGAATCTCGTCGGCTGGCGTGTTTCGGCTCAGCAATTCAGACAGCTCGTTTAATTTGGCACGCCATTTCTCAACGACCCCTTCATAGCCAGCAGATTCGTAAAACGCCTCCTCGCTTGTCGCCGACGCGAATCCTTGAACTGCAGCGCGCAGAAACGGCAGCCGATCTTTGGTCCTTTGCAAGGCTTGACCATACGCCATTATGCTCTCGGCGCGAGTTCCTCTCGCCATGCCGAACCTCGGTATCATTGTTAGAACGCGATCCCTTAGCTCGATGGCTTCCACGACGCGACCAACCGTGCTGAAAACGTTTCCTAGGTTTGTTAGCACTTGTGCTTGTTGGACTCTGTGTAGCTCGGGAAACGAAGGATTTGCAGCCACCCTTCGAAGCAACAACATCTCTTCTTGTAATTCAGGCTGTTTCCAGTCGAGTTTATCATGATCCGGAGCCTCGCTTCGAATTCGTTCTACGTGGCCCCAAATGTTGGCGCGATAATAAAGCCCAAGGAGAAGATCGGGACCGCCTAAGGCCCGCTGGGATAATTCGTCGCTCCATGCGAAAGCAAGGTCAAGGCCCAATTTGTCGCCTCGCACTCCGGCCAAATCAACGAGCTGCGCAAGCATCTTCAGAGCCTCTTTTGACTCGACGCCGTCGAGACTCTTGTGTGTCAAAAGTTCAGCGAGGGAATCCGCATCGTCTGGACCTCTGATGCTCATGGAGGCAACACGTCGGTAAGCGCATCCAAACCCCTGAACAAACGAAACGACTCTTGAACGTAAGACATTCCTATGCGATTGTCCGTGTCAAGGTTCTCGACGCGGCGAAAATGGAGACGGCGAAATCCGTCGGTCGTCATGTTGTTCCGCCGTAGCGCCAAGTCTTGCAACTAGTTTATCTAACCTCGTCACAGTGTCGGGTTGCGCCGTAAAGCTCGATGATGGGAGCATCTGGGGCCGAAAGCAATCAATCATCTCCTTCGCCTAAAGCCGCTCTCACGGTGTGTCGCCGTAAGCGCGGCTTAACTACGCATTGTTTTCTAGCCACAGCAGTCCGATGAGCAGCGCCCGGGAATTCGCCTCCTCTTTGGAATCGCAGACTACCACATTTTTTTCCATTATCGGTCGAACAGTCAAAGCATCGGTAGTAATCTCAAGTACACGAACCTGCGGAACCCAACCACCCTCGGTCCCATCGGGATTCCGGATTTGATAGGATGCAGGCTGCAAGTCCCATTTCCCAACATATCGTGCCAAGCGCTCTTTCATGGATTTTTCTTTCGCCATTATCGCCCACTTATAGCTTCTCGTGCGAGGGACAAGACAACTTAGTGCTGTTAGCCTTCAAACGCTACTTCCAGAATCTTTGATCCGTCTCCGATAAACAGTCGACTTATACTCGACTCAGACGAGGTAGCGATTGCATCGATATCAATTGACTCGACGGAAAACAATTCGTACATTGATTGAAACCAGAATACGGCCCACGCTCGTCTACCTGATATTGTGCGACGTGAGAGTTCCCGAAAGAGACCTCCTGCCGCATTTTGGACTTGTAAGCCAGTGATGTGCGGTGCAGGGACGGCCAAGCCGCCGCGCGTCACTTGAATCGACGGGCCAAGACCGTCGCTCACCATAATCTTCACGCCCGCTTCTGAAAGATGTGTGTAGGCCTCAGGAAGTGGTATAAACCTACCAAATTCTTTCATGTGTTGCAGCCATTTGGACGCCACAACTTGGCGCAGTTCCTCCAGAAGATCTTCGGTGGGGAAATCGCTCGGAAGATTGCGTACGAGAAACGCTACGTGCTTCTTAGCTAATGACGAACTGATCGCCGGCGTCAAATCAACCCACTGTTGCAAGGCAGCGCCCATGCCAAGAATTGTGTTGGTCATGATTTGATCCGAACTCTTGATCATAACCACGTCAACGTAAACCGGTGTAGAATTCCGAACGTCGACAATGAACTGGCCATCGGCCGTCGTCACACCGCCTATGTCCATCTCAAACGTCTCAAATATGCTCAACAGTATGTCGAGTTGAATCTGGCGTGCTGAATAAAAAAAGTTCTTGGCAGGTCCCTGAGCGTCAAATTCAGGACCAAACGGCAAACGTTGGCCGTCGATTTCGAATCGGTACCTCGTTTCGTACGTTCGACTATTCTTTGCGACGACAATCCGTCCAGCCAAGCGTTAGAGTACCTGAGCTCTCTATCCGACGCGCTGTGTCAAGTGTTTGCGACGCGACCTTCGGCTCGATTCAAATCGCGATAAAGGTTCCGTGACTATCTTCCAACTTTGGCCAGGATGCGTTATCGTCGCGAACCTCCAAGTTTCGCCATCTCCGCTGACTTCCATAATATCAATCGAAGCGGACACTATCGATGCAATATTCCGGGTTTGAAATGACGCAATCGCAACCCAGTCGGTTTGCGTTCGCCGGACTGAAGCTACCCAAAAATAAAATCCAAAACTAAATGCGAGTAATACGCTAGCGCTGATGTAGTTTAGGGTGGCTACTTGATCAGCTGACATGCTTCATCAATTTTGGCCTCCAGTGCTTGGTTCCCCTGATCAAAAGGGCGAATATCATTACGGTCATTATTGAATATCCTTCCGATGCAATCCAATAAGGGTCAGTTGTCACGGGCGTCTTGAATGTGTAGACCATATCGCTGTATTCGAAGGTAACCGCGGCCGCAATCAGTATACTGAGCGTCAGAACAATCGAGTCTCCTAGCCTTCGGGTGTCGTCTTGTGTTTCTTCCAAAAACACAGCCGTCGATACGATCAAACAAAATAGCCAGCCTTCTGCGGATCCAAGCAAGGAGGCCATATTGTAGGAATGTGACGCATTGGAACTGTGTATCCACTGAAACAGCATAGGCAGGGATGCAAATCCAAACGTACCGACAAGCCACGCAAGAAATTTATCCACGTTATCACCTAAGGCGAGACATCCAGCGCAGAATGGCTCAGCTCTAGCGATTTTGTTTACTACAACCTCGCCGTTAGTAAGGGAGAACTCGTTGACGCCGCTTCAATCTCTCGCGTCTTGAACAGCTTCTAGGGCTGCCCGTCTCTCTGCGATGGCGACCCCTAACTCATCGAGAATTCGCATATATTCTGACTGTTCAACCTTGGTAAGGCGCTGCCCATGCCATTCTTTATCGTTATATGGTGCCGCTTTGTTCAACACGGAAATAAAGTCTCGCGAAGCATTCCGGAAGATCTTAAATCTCTCTTCAAAATTGGCTTCGTTATTCATTTGAATCGTCCCCTCAGGAAAAACCTAGGTTCACGTCACCCTGGTCTCTTCAGAATTCCATGTACAGTCGACGCACGCCAAGGTTTGCCGCCTCGCGTCTGTATTCTGGCTGCATCCATCGCCCTTGGAATCTCTCGAAAGGTCTTTTTCGCCCGACGCAGTCGCCGGGCGAATTTGATGGCTGACATCTCGGTCTCATTTGTGACAAGTGTCCATGGCGAGCTTCCGAGCCAAACCGGGGTCGACCCTCGGAGTAGCCGCCTCGCTCGCGCTTCATTCGTCTGGCGGTTAGGAGTCTCTGACGAATTAGATGTCGTTCGAATTGGGCGACCGCAGCTAGAATCGTTTGCGTTAAGGCCGTCACCTTGACGGTTTACCGCGTTGTCAATTCGCGATATATGAGGTGCTTTCCGTCCGTTTTCTTGACCGCCGTCGCAAACCGCTTTTTATCGGAATCCTCGCGCTCGTTGAACCGGAACACGTGCTCCTCGACGTATGCATGAAGATGCTTCGGGCGAGGAAAGCATCTGATGAGACGACTAAGATTAATTTCGCCATCTGGGTTAAGAGGTACGGCTATCCAATTGCGAAGTCTCTCATGGGACCGATATCTGACTTTGCCTCGTCGACAATAGCGAAGACGATCGCTGAATTGAGCAAGCCGCCCGGAACGTAGATTTGCTGACAAAAATGGACGACAACATGCGAAAGTGTGCGACGCGCGAGTTTCAATGCTCCCGCCGGAGTTGGACACCGAAATAGCGAACACGTTTCTAGAACAGCGTCGGATGCGCAAGTGTCGGCAAGCTGCCGTTAGAACCGACGACGTTCGAACGGTGGACCGCTCAGATGTGGTTATGCCATAGCAACCCGCTTCGTTCTGAAGCTGAGAGAATGGCTTCGATTCGACAAGCGTAAGAGCAGTTTCTTGGCGCTTTAGGCACATAACGGAGACACGAAAACTATGAGGGCTAATAGTACAAATGAGGCTCGCATAAAATTCTTAACGCTCCAAATCAAAACCCTAGGCGAACAGATTCAAAGGGATCATCGCCAGGAGGATTACATCAGTTTCGTCCGTGGGATATTGGCAGATCCAAGAGCCTTTACGCCTATTACGGACGACGAATGGGACGTTATGCTGCCGCTCGAGCGAACAGCCAAACTTCTTGCATACTACCATTGTTTGAGGCTCGAACTATCTGGGCTGCAGCGGGAAATGACAAAGGTCGGCCCAGGTCAGCGAATCCTTGACTGGCTTGAACAGCCCTATATAAAACTAGCCATAAGGTTTAGCGAGATAAGCGCTACAACGATAGCCCTCATTGAGGCAGGGCACCACGCTGGCTTGTATGCGCGTGAAGACAAACCCGATGACCTCGGACGTTGACCGCCTCCCTAGGATCCCCCACTTCGCTCGAACGCTCGGCAATGATGTAGGCTTGCATGTGGTGGAATCATGGAGGCCATGGACGGCATCTGTTGCGTTAACCTTTCGTCTTGGCGGCGTTCAGCGAACATATTCCGATGCCGACGGGATAAAAAGGCGAATACCAACCGGTGTCACTCATCTCCTCGAGCATTTACTATTCGCCGGGAATCGAGAAATGCTCGCGCAAGCTGGAGATGGACGAGGGGCACAGCCAAACGCGGTCGTAACCGAGGACAGGACAGTTTGGTATATCAGGAACGCCGCATTAAGGCCGCCGGACTTTGTCTCAGATCTGTCGCAGCTATTATACAGCCTAGCACAGGCAGTCTTCGTACCACCATCTGATCACGCACTTTTCAAGCAGCATCTAAGCCACGAGCTCACTATCATTGAGCTCGAGCGCTCAGGACGCGATGATAACGCGTCCTTCCAAACCTGGTCGTTTCTCAGACAAGCACTATCTCGCGGGCCGCTCGGTTCAGACTTGTTCGGTGATCTCGATGAATTAAAGTCAACGACATTTGATGACATCATTATGGCACATCAAATCTTGACGTCCACTCTTTCATCGATTGTAGTTGTATGTTCGCCGGCATCAGAAGACATCGCCGACGACCTCGCTAACCGAATTTCGAGTATGATATTGGATCCGTTGGCATGTGGTCATAAGTACGCGCCGATTTTGGATGTTGAAGCCGTCGATGTATGCGCGCGTTTTACAGCGAAAGGCTGGTCGGGCCCGGACACAGTAAGTTTAGGCGTGAAACTGCAGGCGCTAAATAAGGCCTTCGCGTCTGCCGACGGTTCTCTGTCGAGAATGGCTGCACTCTCTTGGTCGTTGCCCGACGGAGTCTGCTTTAACTCGTTGTCCGGCCGAATCTATGTGCAACATGGACGTGTTGAAGACCCGCTATCTTTGATCGATCCTTCCGTACGAACCGAAATAATCGACGCATTGCTCCTCAATTTGATTTCGCATCTACGCGACGCTGGCGACAACACATACAACCAGATGATGATGAAGACTTACATGGGGAAAAAGTCCCGGAGCATTCTAAGCTTCTGCCTATTTGCGGAGCTTTACGATATCGACATCAGCGCCATTCAGGATCAGGCGAAGGAGATTAATGCTGAAGACGTTCAACGGCTAGTCGATGAGGTCGCAGCTCCCGAGGGGCACGCTTCACTACTGTATCGAGGTAATTGGGCATCAATAGTTAACCGATTCCCGCCGATTGAGTGAAACCGCCCTGTTGGGCTCGCGCTTTTCTATATTACTAACGGTTCGTGGACGGCTTTCGCCGTGGTATGTCAAGTATATAATTGCCCAAAATAGACGCCAGACGAGCGGCGTCACGTCTTCAAGTTCGATCCTCAGCTCGACAATCGGCGGCTTTATTGAGGCCGTGCTACGTATCCAATGGGCACGAAGGCATATTTATCTGGAGACTGTTCTAACTTGACACCGCGGGGTCAGAGAATCAAGACCTCACGTGGCCCCTTCTCAGACCGAATCGACGTGGCCCAAAAAGTGGCCCAGTAATGTCGGACTATGTCGGATTCTCTCAAACGATGGCGGATTTCAAAGGAGACGCTGAATCCCACATGGCTCCATCGTTTGCCTCTATTTTCGCAGCTTCACGCTGCATTACAGGCAGCTTCAATTTTGCTTAACAGTCAGACGCTCTACCAGCTGAGCTATCGGGGAACGCGTTTTTGGTACTGGCGTTCTTGTGTCTTCTTCGCCCAAATTTCCTTCGGGTAGGCTAGGGAAGCACGATGATGACGCCCCGTTGACCCATCGAGGTATGGTATCCGCACGAGTAGTGATAGACGCCAGACTTCGCGGCGATGAACGCTCGCGATTTCTGGTGCGGAGCTACATCGCCCGAACTCCATGGTGCAGACCCGATTTTGGTCCCGGTCGTGATCCGGCCGTCGGTCGGAAAGAGGTGCGACGTCGCTGTGTGCGTCACGGAATTCACGTTTTCCCAGATGACCTTATCTCCGACGTGCACCGTCAGAATGGCCGGATTGAAACCGCCGACTTCACCGTACTTGCTGCTCGTCGGCTTGATGCCGAGATCCATTTTGACGATTTGGGTAGTTGGATGCGGGCTTGCATTCGTCGGCACGTAGGAGAGAGCGACCAAAGCGCATGCGACTGCAATGAATGAAAGGCGAATCATTTTCGAGTTCCTCCCTGGTGCACCGCAACGTAGGAATCTCTTGTAGGCTCCAGACCGTGAAGCCTGTTCCAGGCTTCCGACAAGGGCAAGCTCGGCGCTTAGCCCTTTGAAAAGTGTTAAGCTTTGGTCGGGGCTTGAATGAGGCCCGTCAAGCGTTTCTTGACCGCCGGCCACTCGGTGTCGATGATCGAGAAATAGACCGTGTCTCGTATGCGCCCCGTGTCCGTGACCAAGTGCTTGCGGAACGTCCCTTCTTCTTTTGCGCCGATGCGCGCGATAGCCGTGCGTGATTTTTGGTTGAGCGCGTCGGTCTTCAACTCGACGCGGATCGCCCCGAGCATTTCGAATGCATGCGTCAAGAGCATCAGCTTCGCTTCCGTATTACTCCGACCGCGTTGATACGCTGCGGTCAGCCACGTGCAGCCGATCTCGAGACGGCGATTGGATCGATCGATATTCATGTAGCGCGTGGAGCCGATGACGTCGCCCGTGGACTGCGCGATGATCGCAAACGGCACTGAAGCGCCCTGGCGCTGCTCGTCGAGCGCTCGATCCAGATACACGCGCATATCTTCTGCGTTCTTCACGTTGGTCGGAATCCAGCGCCACAGTTCAGGATCGAGTCCCACGCGAGCGAGGCCGGGGAGATGATCGATAGCCAGCGGCTCCAGCCGCACAGAAGAACCCTGCAGCGTGAGCGGTTGTACGTCCATATCTATGGATGGTAGTCGATACGGTCAATAGAGACACGCTGTGTGGCGCGCCGACGCATGCCCTCAGGCAGGGCGCGCCATGCGCAACGCGAGCGAGCGCGCTTGACGGATGCAATCGGGGACTGAGAGACCGCGCAAGAAATTGCCGCAGACAGAAAGTCCGGGCACCTGCGCGATCCCGTCTTCAATCGCTTGAACCCGTCGATCGTGGCCGAGCGTGTACTGCGGGATGCCCGCGTCCCAACGGAAGCCCGCGATGACGCGCGGTTTCGACGACGCGATCCGCATGACGCGCTCAAGATCGTCGTGCGCGATAGCCGCGATCGCTTCGTCGGACAACTCCAAGATCGACGTATCGCGCGCTCCGCCTAGAAACGCGGTCACCAACACGTCGCCGGCACCGCTGCGGTTGGGAAAGACGGCGGAATTCCACACCGCGCCTAACAGGCGTACCGGCGCGAGCCGAGTCGCGAGAAATCCGAAGCCGTCGAGCGGCACACCGATCGCGGCGCGCGGATACGCAAGCGCGACCTGCGCGACCGGCGCGCCGGGGATCTCGCTCACCGCGCGCGCCGCCGCCGGTGCTATCCCAATAAGAAGGCGGGCAGCCGCAGCGACCGGCACGGCGAGAACGACCTTCTGTGCGCGAAAGGTTGCCGGCGTAGCTCCGCCGATCGAGAGTGTGAAGCCGGATTCACCGCTTGCGATGCGATCGACGGGACTGTTCGTCCTGACCGCGTCTCCCAGCGACGACGCTAGCGATTCTACCAGCACGGCGTTGCCTCGTTCGAAGCTGACCGTCGCCGCTCTGGCGGCAGTCAAACGTCGCCGGCGAACCGCGCGCAAAATGCTGCCGTACTCGCGCTCCATCGCTGCCAGCACGGGGAACGCTGCGCGGACCGAGATCTCATCCGGATCACCGGCGCACAGCCCCGCGACGTACGGGCCGACGGCCGCGTCGACTATTTCGCGGCACGTCCGCCGCGTGACGAACGCGCCGATGGTTTCGTCCTCGGCGCTTGTCCGCGACGCGACCGACGGTTCCCGCAGCAGGCGCCACTTCGCGCGCGTCGAGAGCAACCGCGTTGACAGCAGCGCAAACGGCGACGTCGGCAACGCGACGAGGCCCTGCGCGGTGGCGATATAACGCTTCTTCGCGGACGCCGATGCCGGCAGCGATTTCGACGAGAGGCCAAGCGCGCGGCACAGATCGGTCAGCGGCTGCGAGGCGAGCAGACTTTGCGGGCCGCCTTCGGCGATGAATCCGTCGCGCCGGATCGTCCGAATGCAGCCGCCGGGTTCGTTATCCGCTTCGAAGACCGCGGCGCGCAAGCCGGCCGCTCGACATTCAAACGCGCACGTGAGTCCGGAGATGCCTGCACCGACGATCGCGACGTCAAGCGCTTCAGCGTCTGCGTTCACGCAATCGCGCCCGCCGCCGCCCCGATTTCGCGCTCGAACGCCCGCTCCGTCAGATCGGCAAGGCAGCGGATATAGTCCGGGTGGCATTGCACGGTGCTCGCGCGATGGAATTCGGCGATGCCGGATTCGCGCGCGACCGCCGCATACTGGATGTCGATCTCGTTCAGCGTTTCCACGTGTTCGCTCACAAACGCGATCGGCACGATGCAGACCGCTTTCGCGCCGGCGCCGCCTAGCTCGTGGATCAAGCCATCGGTGGACGGCGAAAGCCATTTATCCGGCCCGAGCCTGCTCTGAAACGCGAGATGCGCTGGACCCGGGTGTGCGAGAGACTCGGTCGCCTTGGCCATCGTTCGCTTGATCTGGTCCAAGTACGGATCACCTCGCTCGATGTATTTGAGCGGCAGCCCGTGCGCGGAGAATATAAGATGCACGTCTGAAGCCGGCGCGCTAAACGACGCGAGCGCGCCGCGCGTCATCTCGACGAGCGCCGCGACGTATGACGGGTCTTCGCAGTATTCTTCGACCACGCGCAAGCGATAAGGGGCCTGTAGTTGCGCGGTCACGCGCCGGAACTCGTTGAGGCTCGAGCGCGTGGTGCTATACGAATACTGTGGGTACAGCGGCAGGAAGACGATGTCGGTCACCTCGTCCGCGACGGCTTGACGCACCGCAACGTCGGAGAACGGATGCCAATTGCGCATCGCGACGTAGACCGGCATCGCGTTGCCGCGTCTGCGCAGTTCGGCCGAAAGCGCGTCGGCCTGCGCCTGCGTTTGCGCGCGTAACGGCGAACCGCCGCCGATCGAGGCGTACAGCTGCTGCGAATAGCGGTAGCGCCACGACGCGATCGCCCAGGCCAGGGGCTTCACGAGAAAAGCAGGCACGGGGATGTTGTCTGGGATGAGGTCCACAAAGAAGTTGTAGAGGAAGGGACGGACGTCGGACAGCGTCTCCGGACCGCCCAGCTGCGCAAGCACGACCGCCGGCGTGGGCCGACGTAAAGTCGGCCCCTTCATAACGATTGCTCGGCGGCGACTTCGGGCGAAGCGATGAAGGCGTGCGCGCAGGCGATCGGCGTCTGCGGCAACACGCCGTGTCCGAGGTTGAGGATGTGCCCGATCGGGCCGGCGGCTTTCATCGCGGCGCGCGCATGCCGCGTGACGGCCTCGGGCGTGGAGAGCAGCACGGTCGGATCGACGTTGCCTTGCAGCGCGATTCCCGAGCCGAGACTCGCGCGCGCGCGGCCGATATCCAGCCGCCAGTCGATGCTCAGAACATCGGCGCCGGACTGCGCCAGTGAATCCAGTTTTCCCGCGCAGCCGTTGACGAACAATATCGACGGTGCGCCGGCGCGACGGACACTTGCGAGCACGGCTTTGTGGTAGGGCGCCGCGAAAAGATCGAATGCGTCGGGCGCGAGCTCTCCGGCCCATGTATCGAAGACTTGGACGACTTGCGCACCGGCTTCGACTTGCGCGGCGGCATACGCTGAGACGGTCTCAGCCAACTTCGCCAGCAGCGCGTGAACGACCGCGGGCTCAACATAGATCATGCGCTTGGTCTCGGCGAGTGACCTTGCCCCGCCGCCTTCGATCAAGTAGGTCGCAAGCGTGAACGGACCGCCGACAAAGCCCACGAGTGCAGCTCGGCCGGATAGTGCTGCGCGGACGATGCGCAGTGCGTCGAGGACGAACGACATGCTCGCCGGTTCTGGCACGCGCAGCCGATCGACGTCTGAAAGCGTCCGCACCGGCGCTTTGATCGTCGGTCCGCCATCGCCGAATTCGACTAAAGCGCCCATCGCTTCGAGCGGCACGAGGATGTCGGAGAAGATGACGCAGCCGTCCATGCCAAAACGATCGATCGGCTGTAGGGTGACCTCAGCCGCGAGATGCGGCGTCTTGCATAGCGTGAGAAAATCGACGTTCGCGCGCACGGCGCGGTACTCCGGAAGATAGCGGCCCGCCTGGCGCATCATCCAGACGGGCGTCTTATCCACCGGCCGGCTCCCGCACGCGGCGAGAAAACGCTCCGACCCGTTCAAACGGACAAAGCCGCGCTGACCGGCGCTATTTGAGGACTGGCAGCGGGAACTTCTCGTCGTCGAGCTTGATGCCGGCGGCATCGCGCAGCGCCGCCGCCATGTCCAGGCGCTCCCACGGCAAGTCGAGCTCCGGGCGTCCGAAGTGCCCATAGGCGGCCGTCTGCTTGTAGATCGGCCGGCGCAGATTGAGCCGTTGTATGATCGCCCCCGGGCGCAGATCGAAGTGCGCGGAGATCAGCTCGGCGATCTCCGACTCGTCGAGACGGCCCGTGCCAAAGCACTCCACCATGACTGAGACGGGCTTTGCCACGCCGATCGCGTACGCGACTTGGATCTCGCAACGATCCGCGATACCGGCAGCGACGACGTTTTTCGCGACGTAGCGCGCGGCGTACGCAGCCGAACGGTCGACCTTGGTCGGATCCTTGCCCGAAAACGCACCGCCGCCGTGGCGCGCCATCCCGCCATACGTGTCGGCGATGATCTTGCGGCCCGTGAGTCCGGCATCGCCGAGCGGTCCGCCGATGACGAACCGGCCCGTGGGGTTGATGTAGATGTTGGTCTTCTCGTCGATGCTCAAATAGCCGTCGACTGCCGGGCGCAACACGTGCTTCAGCACGTTGTCATGGATCACGCCATGGTCGTAGCCATGCGCGTGCTGCGTGGAGACCACGAGCGTGTCGATGCGCACTGGTTTGTGGCCATCGTACTCGATCGTGACCTGAGCCTTACCATCCGGCCGCAAGAAATCGACGACTTCGTTCTTGCGTGCCGCCGCAAGTGTGTGCGTGATGCGGTGCGCGAGGACGATGGGCAGCGGCATGAGTTCTTTGGTTTCGCGGCAGGCGAAACCAAACATCATGCCCTGGTCGCCGGCGCCGACCGCGGACATCGCTTCGACAGAGCCTTCCTTCATCTCGAGCGCGCGGTCGACGCCGAGCGCGATATCGGGCGACTGTTCGTCGATGGAGACGGATATGCCGCATGTATCGGCATCGAATCCGAACGCGGAGTCGGTGTAGCCGATCGCCCGAACGGTGTCGCGCACGAGCTTGGGGATGTCCACGTAACACGACGTGGAAATCTCGCCGGCGACGTGCACTTGGCCTGTGATCACGAACGTCTCGCACGCCACGCGACCGTTGGGATCTTCGCGGAGCACGGCGTCGAGAACCGCATCCGAGATCTGGTCGGCGATCTTGTCGGGGTGGCCCTCTGTGACGCTCTCCGATGTGAATAGGCGCTTGTAAGCCATCGCTTTTACGTTCCTTCGTTCCACGATTCTAGATATTTTTGCTGTTCGGCGCTGAGCGTGTCGATCGTCACGCCGAGCGCAGCGAGCTTGAGCCGTGCGACTTCTTCATCGATCTCTTTCGGCACGCCGAAGACGGACGCTTTTAGCGTACCGCGCCGCTTCACGACGTATTCCGCCGAGAGCGCTTGGTTCGCGAACGACATGTCCATCACCGCCGCAGGATGCCCTTCTGCGGCTGCGAGGTTGATCAGACGGCCTTCCCCTAAGAGACAGATCGTGCGGCCGTCGCCGAGTTTGTATTCTTCCACGAAATCGCGCGGGCGCGTCTTCTCGCCTTCGGCCAAACGCTCCAGCGCCTCGATATCCACTTCCACGTTGAAGTGACCGCTGTTCGCGACCAGCGCGCCGCTCTTCATCGCGAGAAAATGCTCTTCTCTCAAAACGCCCGTGTTGCCGGTCACCGTGATGAAGATATCGCCGCGCGACGCCGCCTCGCGCATGGTCATGACGGAATAGCCGTCCATCGCCGCTTCGAGCGCCTTCGTGGGATCGATTTCGGTGACGACGACCTGTGCGCCCATGCCGCGCGCGCGTTGCGCGATGCCGCGCCCACACCAACCGTAGCCAGCGACGACGATGACCTTACCTGCGAGCAGCACGTTGGTGGCCCGCACGATGCCGTCGAGCGTGGATTGGCCGGTGCCGTAACGATTGTCGAAGAGATGTTTGGTCAAGGCGTCGTTGACGGCCACGATCGGATACTTCAGCACACCGTCGCGTTCCATGCTGCGCAGCCGGATGACGCCGGTCGTCGTCTCTTCTGTTCCGCCTATGATATTGCCGAACTTGGCCGGATGCTTGGTGAGGATCGTCGTGACGAGATCGCAGCCGTCGTCCATTGTGAATTGCGGATCGGTCGCGATCACGGCTTCGATGTGGCTGTAGTAGCGCGCGTTGTCTTCGCCTTTGACCGCGAAGACTTTGCAGCCATGTTCGGCGACCAACGCCGCCGCGACGTCGTCTTGTGTCGAGAGCGGATTGCTCGCGCACAGCGCGACTTCGGCGCCGCCCGCGCGCAGCGCTATCATCAGGTTCGCGGTCTCGGTGGTCACGTGCAGGCACGCGCCTAGGCGGATTCCGGCGAACGGCTTCTCTTTGGCGAATCGTTCGCGCACCGCGGCGAGAACCGGCATGCTCTGCTCCGCCCACGCGATGCGCCGGCGGCCAGATGGGGCCAAACCAAGATCGCGGATGTCGCAGGCTGCCGCGGCCAAGCCTTCATGCGTGGTCGACAAAGAATGGATCCTCCGGGTGAAAATGTTGAAATGCGGGTAAACTAGTTAAAACGTTCTTGTCTGTCCCGAGCCTGGAATCCTCGACGTTTTTCTACGAAAGGTGCGACGGGCATGCCCAAGCTCTCATTGACTCTTGCCGCGATGACGCTCGCGTTTGCGGCATCGTTCCTCGTGACCGCATCGCGAGTCGACGCGGCCGTGACGGTCGTTGTGAACGGCACGACGATCTCATTCGACCAGCCGCCCATCGAACGCAGCGGCAGGGTGTTTGTACCGTTGCGCGGCGTCTTCGAGCGTCTAGGCGCAAGCGTCGTCTATGATAGCGGCAAGATCAACGCGACCGGCGGCGGCCGGACGATCTCGCTCACGATCGGATCAACGACGGCAGTCGTGAACGGGCAAAGTCAGACGCTCGATGTCGCTCCTTTTCTGGTGGGATCGCGCACGCTCGTGCCGTTGCGCTTCATCTCGCAGGCGCTCGGCGCGAGCGTCGATTATGCGTCCAACTCTGATACGGTAACCATCACGGGCGGCGCGCCCGCGACCTCTGACTCAGTGACGCTCACCAATTTGAATCCGGCAGATCAAGGCGTGGTGCAGTCGAACAAACCCGCGATCTCGGCGACATTCTCGCAGAGCGTCGATCCAAACTCGGTCAAGGTCGTTCTCGACAACCGCGATGTGACCAATGCGACGGCGATCTCACCGACCGATCTGCTCTTCACGCCTCCCTATTCGCTCGCCGCGCAGTCGCACACGGTCAAAGTGGAAGGCACGAGTACCTCAGGCCAGACTTTTTCGCAGAGCTGGAGCTTCACGTCCGGAACGAGTACGAACCAGAACTACGTGAACGTGAGCGAGCCCTCGCAAGGCGCGACGGTCGGAGGCACATTCACCGTGTCGGGCACCGCGCTTCCCGGATCGCACATCCACATCGTCGCGGCGAGCGTCGCACTGTATGGCGGTGTATTCCGAGTGCCGGCCGGGAGTTATGCGGCCGATCTGACCGCGGACGACACGGGCGCGTTTTCGCAAGTCGTCACGATCCAAGTGTCCGGCGGCGGCGCTGTGACCGTGCGCATAACTGCGAGTAAGCAGTATTCGAGTGCAGCCACGGTGACGTTGAACCTCAAGAGCTAACACGATCGCGCCCGGACAGGTTTCGCTCTGTTCGGGCGCAAAGCGGAGCATCGACTTGGAGTGTGAATGTCGCTCGCTTCGCTATCGTTGACCGACTACGCGCGCAAGCTCGCGTCCGCCGATCCCACCCCTGGCGGCGGAAGTGCGGCAGCCGCTGTGGCGGCTCTCGCCGCCGGCCTCGTCCGCATGGTCGCAGAACTCACGGCCGGCTCACCCAAGTTCTCCGATGTCGCGCCGCGCGCGAAATCGCTAGGCGCTATCGCCGCTGCGCTCAGCGACGAACTGCTCGCGTGCGTAGACGAGGATGTCGTCGCATTTGACAAAGTGAGCGCGGCCTATAAGATGCCGCGCGCCGACGATGCGCAGAAAGCCTCACGTAGCGTGGCGATCCAACGCGCTCTTGCCGTCGCGGCCGAGCCGCCGTTACGCGTAGTCGAACTTGCAGAGCGCGCGTGCGGGTTGGCAGCCGAACTCGTCGATTTCGGTACGCCGAATGCGGTCAGCGATCTTGGCTGCGCGGCCGCGTTCGCGCAAGCGGCCGCACAGGGCGCGGCATTCAACGTCGAGATCAATGCGCGCTCACTGAAAGACCGATCGACGGCCGACGCGCTGACGGCGCGCGCGCGCGCCGCGCTCGCTCAAGTCGACATCCAAGCCGAGGTCGTCCTCGGCAAAGTGAACGTGCTCATCGCCGGCGGCGACTGATGCCTGCCGTTCGGCTCGAAGGCAGGCCGATCGCGTTGCGCATCCGCGCGGATGTGAAGCAGCGCGCCGAAGCGCTGCAAGCCCGCGGCGTGGCGCCGAAGTGTGTTTTCATGGTCGTCGAAGGGGACGATGCGGGTACGCTCTACGCGCAGACCGCGCGGCGTGCCGGCGCGGAAGCCGGCATCCAAGTCGAGATCGTGCCGATCGGCGCCGGCGCCGACACGTCCGGTGCCCTCGCTATCATCCATCGGATCATCGACGAACCCACCGTTCACGGCGTGATGCTCCAGCGACCGCTGTCGCGCCGGCTGGACGAACGCCGGCTCGTCGAAGCGATCGATCCTCGGAAAGATGTAGACTGCGCGAACCCGTTCGATCAAGGTTTGCTGTCGCTAGGTTACGCCACGATCGCGCCGGCGACGGCATCCGCGGTGCTGGAGATCCTGCGCGAGCCGGTCGTCAAGCGCTTGGCCGGCGTTCGCGCAGCTGTCATCGGCCGGTCAGCGGTGGTCGGTCGTCCGGTCGCGCATCTCTTGATCGCTGCCGATGCGACGGTCACCGTCTGCCATTCGCGAACCAAGGATATCGCTGCCGTGACACGCGCGTCCGACATCATCGTGCTCGGTGTTGGAAAACCACGCTTTCTCACCGGCGACATGGTCAGGCACGGCGCGATCGTCGTCGACGTCGGCACCAGCGTGGTTGACGGAAGACTCTGCGGCGACGCGGATTTCGACAGCGTCGCGGAAATCGCCGGTGCGATCACTCCCGTACCTGGCGGCGTCGGTCCAGTCACGACCGCCGTGTTGCTGCGCAACATCGTCACAGCCGCGGAGAATCTCCACCCGGTACACTAGCGGACCTCGCCGACAATCCTGAATAGGCCGGCTATTCTGAAGGGGCCGACTTTATGTCGGCCCACGTGACGACGCCCCGGCCTCACTCGGCCGATGTCTTCGCCGGGGACGCGGCGGAACATCGGGATAATCCAGCTCGCCGCTCGACTTCGGCGGCTCTCGCCTTTCGACGCCCCGGCTTTCGACATCGCCAGTGATGCCGTGGCGATGCGTCGACATCGGCCGGCGCGGCATGCCCAAGCGAGGCGTTGAACGAGGAGCGGAGCCATGGAGGGCGAGAGCGACGAAGTGAACCGAGCGACTGAGTGAGCCGGATGCGAACGAAGGAGCGTCCTCGCGGGGCGTGCGGCGCGGCCGTTGTCTGCCGCGTTCGTCTAGAACAAAGGTTAGCGGAGGTCGGCTTTCAGGGCGCGGCCGTCGCGCGCGAAGCAGACCAGGACGCGGCGGTCATCGCGGAATCCGACCAGGCTCTTCTTCTGTTTGCCGCGGCGCAGCGCGTCGAACGCATTGCCGACCATCTCTTCATGCGCCGAGAAATCGTCATCACCCTCTGCGGGCGGATTGGCGACAACGCGCTCGCCAAACGCCTCGGTCAGCAGTGCGACGACGACGGCGAGCTCCTCGCGCGCAACGGTTCGCGTATCGCGGCAGACTTCTACGATCGTGATCCCGTCGAGTGCAGTCCAAGCGATATCGATCTTGACACCCTCGCGGCGATCGAGCCGATGAAACGCATCGACATGGCGGCGCACAGCGCTATCGAAGGCGGCGCGTTCCGCATCGCTGATGCAGCCTCTGACGATGAAGAAAAATGCGATGGAACGGGCGCGTGAGTCGATCGAGATGCGCGAGAGCTCAGGGTAGCGGACGAGGAGCGATACGATCAGGCGGACGGTTTCGTTGGGATCATCGGGCAATCGGCGTTCGATCAAAGACTGTAGACTCCGGCGAGCGGATTACGCGCCTCTGAGCGCGACAACGTTTGCACTTACTCTATACTCTGAAACGGTCCTGCCGCCTTGGGCAAGGTATTGCCGCTGCGCGGCGGCAAAGTCACCGTCCGATGACCGCGCGCCCGCGCTCTCCGATCACAGCGCCTACGCCCGAGCAGATCTCGTTCGTCGAGCAGGCTATGGCGACGTACGGCAAGCAGACCTACAATTACGCATATCGCCTCACCGGAAATGAAGCAGACGCGCGCGATCTCGCGCAAGAAGCGTTCATCCGGGTGTTTCGCGCGTGGCACAGCTTTCGCGAGGGAACATCGTTTCTTTCGTGGATCTATCGCATCGTCACCAATCTTCATCGCGACGAACTGCGACGCCGCAAGGGCGTCTTCATCGAACCGCTGCCGGAGGACAATCAGCCACAATCGCGGCCGCTCTCCGACACCGCGCACGATCCGATCGCGACGCTGCACGACCGCCAACTCTCGCCTGTGATGGCGCGCGCGCTCGGCGGTCTATCATATGATCAGCGCGTCGTCGTCGTTCTTGCGGATATCGACGAATACTCATATCAAGAGATCGCCGACATCGCCGGCTGCTCGATCGGCACCGTCAGATCGCGTCTCCATCGAGCGCGCGAACAGCTCCGCAAGAACGTCATCGCCGCGCGCGAACAGGTACCCGCAGAATGATGTTCCGCCTCACGGTACGCAGACCGATCCGGCCAAACTGCGAAACGCTTCACTCGGTCGAATCGTTATATGGACGACCGGGGTGCGGCGAAATCTTCGTCCCCGGCATTTGCCGCGCACCTTTGCCCGCCGAGGATCTTCCCCTATGAACTGCTCAGCCTGCCAGCCACTGCTCGTCGATTACGTGCATCATGAACTCGATGCGGCATCCGACGCAGCGATCTATAGCCACATCAAGTCGTGCGCGTCATGCGACGCGGAGTATCGGCGTGAAGTGCAGCTCGGCGAAGCGCTGCGACGCGCGTATGCGAACGAACTGGAGATGCCCACGTCTGTGCTCGCAAGCGTGCGACTCGCCATGCACGGGCAGCAGAGCGAGTCGCCGACGTTCGTCGAGCGCCTGAGCGCTCTGCTGCGCCCCCGGCTTGCCGTTCCGGCCGCAGCCGTCATCGCTGTTCTGGCTATCGGCGTCGTGCGCATCGGCCAGAATTCTCACCCGCAGCCGAACTTCTCGACGGGCTACTACTTGCGCGAACACGTCGCGCAGACGATGGGATCGCCGGTCGCCGACCGCGCTTGGTCGGAATACGTCCTCACGTCGGTCAACGACAGTGCGCAGACCCAGCCGTAGCGCCGGATCGAGTCTGCGAATTGCGCGAGCTCTCGCGGGCGCCGCAGCTCTTGTCTTCATCGGATCGACCGCTGCTGCCGCACCGCAGCCATCCGCGATAGAAGTACTGCAGAAAGCCGTCGCCGCCGACGATTCGGTGTCGTATTCCGGCACGATGACCACTGTCGTCTACGGGCGCGACCGTGTAGATTCGACCGTCGTACGCTTGGATCACAGCGCGCCGTCGGCATGGCGCATCTGGTATGTCGCGCCCGTCGACGCGTACGGTCGCCTGATCATCAGCAACGAAAAACTGACGTATCAGTACGAGGCGAGCACCAACACCGTGTTTTCGGATGAGTGGTCTGCGAGCGCTCCGCCGCTCGCAGAGTCCATCGACGCCGCGCGCGTCGAGCACAATTATCGCATCGAAGCGGGCCCCTCCACGACGGTTGCCGGCCGGGCCGCGCACGGGATCAGTCTGACTTCAAAATACTCCGGCGTGCTCGTCGGCAGGCTCTGGGTGGACGACCAGACCGATTTGATCTTGCGCCGTGAGTCGTACCACGCCGACGGTTCGATCGCTTCGAAGTCGAGCTTTGACAACGTGCGCGTCGTGAAGTCTTTGCCCAAGGAACTCTTCGATCTCTCCATCCCGCAAGGCATGCGGCTCGTGCCCGGCGCGACGTTTGGAAAGACCGCGACTGACGACGCGTCGCTCGCATCGTCGCTGCCGTTCGCGATCGTCCGTCCGGAATCGCTGCCGAACGGCTTCACGCTCGACCACGATTCTGTTAGCTTACACGACGGGGTCCAGACGCTGCAGATAGTCTACGACGACGGGCTGCGCGACTTCTCGCTCTTCGAAAACGCGACGGCCCGCTTGCCGACGTTCGAAGGCGTGACGCCAAAAAAAATGGACGTGGGCGGCACGGACGCCTATGCGGCGGATTTCGGCGGTGAAACCCTCGTGACTTGGAACGCAGGCAAACTCAACCTGACGCTCGTGGGCGATCTCACCGCAAAAGAGCTCGCCGCGATCGGCGCGAGCATCAAGCAGTAGCCGCAGCTTCCTAAGGCGCGCTAGAGCCAGCCCAGCACTTCACTCACGATCGCGCGCAGTTTCGGCGATGCGGGCTCGCCGGCTTCAGGCGCGTTCAGGGCTGATCGCCCGTCGCCGTATGCTTTCGCTATCGATGTGCCGCTCGCGCTGAGATTCTCGAGCGAATACCCGCCCTCGAAGACGAAGGTAAGAGACGCTCCGCTCTCGTGCGCCACGGAACCGAAGAGGCCGCAGAGCGCGTCGACCGCTCGAATCGAGACGGGCAGGCCAGCGATCGGGTCGCCCGCGAGAAAGTCGAAACCGGCCGAGACGAGCAGTGCGGCCGGCCGCAATCTGTGCACCAGCGGCGGCAGCAGCTTCGTCCAGACCGCGATGAAGTCGTCGGTCACTGTTGTGAGCGGCAGCGGCACGTCGATGATGAAACCGTTCTCGTTGACGTGCGATTCGGCGAACGCGCCGGTGCCTGGGTACGCCGGATACGCGTGCGAGGACATATAGCCGATCGGCGATCCGCTTCCCGCCGCATGTTCCCGCTCCACCCACGTTTGCGTGCCGTTGCCATGATGGTAGTCGAAATCGGCGATAAGAACCGGGCCGCCCGCGCGGCGGATTTGTTCGGCCGCGATCGCGATATTGTTGAAGATGCAAAAGCCCATGCCGCGATCGGGCGTCGCGTGATGGCCAGGCGGACGCGCGATGGCAAGCGTCGGTTCGCCGGCAGCAGACTGCTCGGCCGCCGCTAAGGCGGCACCTGCGGCCTCTAGCGCGATTTCGTACGATGCGCGTGAGACGATTGTGTCGCCGGTCGGAAGTTCCGCTATATCGTCCGCATCGAGGCCGAGACAGATCCGCTCGACCATCGCCACATACGCTGCGCCATGCACCGCGAGAATCGCGGAAAGCGGCGCTGCCTGTGCGGGCTGGATATCTGCTCGCCTGCAGCCACCCGCTTCGACTCCTGCGATGAACGCCTCGATGCGCTCCGGCCGCTCAGGATGGCCAACGCCTGTACGATGCTCGGCGAAGCGCTGGGCAAGAGTTACCCGCATCGCCGGTCGCGTTTCTAGCCGGTGCTGTCGCTACGTGGCGCCGAGCGCCTTGAGGTAGGCGTGCGCCTTCGTGGCCGCTGGACCTTTGGGATAGTAGACGAGGAAACGCTTAAATGCGACGACGGCGTTGCGCTTGTCGCCCATCAATCGGTACGTGTCGCCTAACACATACCAGAGTTGCGCATCCGGATGCTTTGGATCCTGATTGATCGCCAGCGCTTCGAACGCCGCTCGCGCGTCCTTATAGTCTTTGAGCTCGAAGTACGAGAGGCCCAGATTGAAGAGCGTTGTGTACGTCTTGGCGAGGCCGAACGATCGGATATACTCGTCGCGCGCCTGCGCCCACTGGTTTCCGGCCGCATACGCCTGGCCGAGATAGAACACGGCTTCCGGGTCGTTCGGATTTGCCGACACGAGCCGCGAGAAGACGTCCTGCGCCTTGGCCGGCTGGCTCATGTCGATCAGCAGCATGCGGCCGTAGTCGAAGAGCAGTCGTCCGTTGCCCGGCGCAAGCGCGATCGCCTTGTCGAACTCTTGCGACGCAAGGATGCCGTTGTGCTTTGAATTGTCGTATTCGGCCTGCAGCGCATACGGCTCAGCCTCTTTCGGGTGATCTTTGATCGCCTGAGCGAAAGCATCGCGCGCTTGCTGCACCATGTTGTGCGCGAGATACGTCTGCGCGATGTCGTCTTCGAATTCGACCGCTTCCGGGTGCAGTTTGACGATCGACTGCAACACCGCTACGGAACCAGGAACGTCGCCTTTGCCAGACAACGCATCGGACTTCGCGAGCAGCGCTTCCACATTTTTGGGATCGTCGGCAAGCACGGCGTCGAACTGCGTGATCGCCAAATCGTAGTTCGGCTTCTTGTCGGCGACGTACGACTTGCCCATAAGCAGCTTTGCCCGATCATCTTTTGGGTCGATCGAAAGCGCCTTGAGCAGGTCTTTCCGGCCGGCGTCGAGCTCGTTATGGTTCAATTCGACCGTGGCCAGCGATTCGTACCCGAATGAAAGCTCAGGGTGCAGGGCAATGGCGCGTTTTGCCACGCGTTCCGCGTCGTCCATGCGATTGAGCTGGAGATACACGTCCACAAGATTGGCGAGCACGGCGACATTGCTCGGATCGTCGTTCTCCGCGCGCTCGAATTGCAGCGCCGCGTCCTGCGGATCGTTCAATGCCATGTCCGCACTGCCCAGATAAAACCAGATGCGTTCATCTTCCGCGCCGAGACCGACGGCTGTCTCCAGCTCGTCGCGGCCGCCCGCCGGGTCGCCCTGTTCCACGAGCAACTGGCCGAGGTCGGCGTGCGACGCGCGGTCGTTCGGATTGTCTTTCACCGTCTGGCGCAGCGTCGCGATGCGCTGCTGCGGCGTCGGTGTGGGTGATCCGGTCGGCGACGGACTTGGTGCCGGCGCCTTCGGGCGCGCATAGGCGGCAGATCCGGCAGGCGCAAGCACACCGCTTGCCGCGAAGGCGGCGGTGATGAGGAGTGCGGCGGCGATCGCCGGTATCAGTCGGCGCATGTGACTTAAGCGCCCTTTCGTTCTTTGACCAATTGCGTCAGCGCCGGAACGACCTTGAAGATGTCGCCAACGACGCCAAAATCGCAGAACTCGAAAATCGGTGCGTTCGCGTCTTTGTTGATCGCGACGATCGTCCCCGAACTGCGCATGCCCACCTTGTGTTGGATCGCGCCGGATATGCCGCACGCGATATAGAGCGACGGCGAGACGCTCTTGCCGGTCTGGCCGACTTGATGACCGTGCGAGATCCAGCCGGCGTCGACTGCCGCACGCGACGCGCCGACCGCGCCGCCGAGCGCAGCGGCGAGCGCTTCGATGATGTCGAAATGCTCCGGTCCACCGAGTCCGCGACCGCCGGATACCACGATTCCCGCTTCGTCCACGCCGACGGCTCCAGCTTCTTGCGTGACGCTCTCCTCGACGACGATGCCGCGATCCGCGGCTGCTGCCGGTGCGAGCGCGATGACCTCGCCTTTGCCCGCTTCCTTGCGTGCCGCGAACGAGTTGGGGCGGCAGAGCACGATACCGACATCTGAATCCTTAAACGAAATCGAGGCCGTGACCGATCCACCGAATTTCGGCGACTGCGCCGTGAGGCCGCCGTCACCGACCGCGACATCCGTGGCTTCGGTGATGACGCCGAGCCGCAGTCGAGCGCCCAACCGACCGGCGAGGTCTTTGCCCGCGTTGCTCGAGGGAAGGAGCATGTGTGACGGACCGCGTTCGGCCAAGAGCGCGGCAAGCGTGTCGACCGCCGGGTCGAGACCGATTTTCTCGATCGGGACTTTGTCGCCGACGGCGATGACATCGACGGGCGTCTGCTTGAGTTGGTCGACGGCTTTTTCTGCGCCGGCGCCGAGCACGACCGCGACCGACGGAACGCCGAGCGACTTCCCCAGATCGGCACCTTTGGTAGCCATCTCCAAACCGATGCGGCGCAGCGCTCCGGCTTGATGTTCTATGTAGATGATGACGGCGGGCATGGCGGCGTTAGATGACCTTCTTGGCGACGAGAAAGTCGATGACCGCGCGTGCGCCTTCGTTGCCGTCTGCGGCCTGGATAACGGTGCCCTTTGGCCGAGCGCCGACGGCCGATGTTGCGAGCACTTTCGTGCGGCTGCCCGCCTCTCCGGCGTGATCAGCTGCGCCGCCGAGGCCGGCGAGCGTCAACGCGGCGATCTCCTTTTTCTTCGCACCCATGATGCCTTTGAGCGACGGATAACGCGGCTCGTTCGCGCTCTTGGTCACGGACACGAGCGCCGGCAGCGGCGCGCGCATGCGCAAGTAGCCGGTGTCTGTCTCTCGGTGCACTTCTATCGTGCCGTCAGTCACGGTCACTTTCTTCGCGAACGTGAGGCACGGAACGCCCAGATGCTCGGCCAGCGCGGCCGGCACAACGCCGCAAATCGCATCGGTGCTTTGCGTGCCGGTGAGCACGAGGTCAAATCCGATCGACTTCACCGCGAGCGAGAGCGCATAGGCCGTGGCCATCGAATCGCCGCCCGCGCACGCGGCATCGGAGAGCAGTGCGCCGGAGTCGGCACCCATCGCGAGCGCCTTGCGAACGACTTCGCGTCCGCTCTCCGGCCCGACCGAGACGATCGTCACCGTCGTGTCGCCGCCCAGAGCTTCTTTGAGGCGCAAGGCTTCTTCGACGGCATACTCATCGAAAGGGTTCAAAACGTTTTCGACGTTTGACCGATTGAGCCGATTCGTGGCCGAATCGAACGACTTTTCGGCGTTCGTATCGGGCACTTGTTTGACAGCGACGACGATTTTCAAAACGTAGGGTGCTCCGGTAAACGTCAATGCGGTCCACAGGCGATCGGCGTCTACGCGCCCGGTCGCCTCAGAGACCGACAAACAGGTTCGGCTTCTCGCTTGCGCCTCGCGCGCCCTTGCTAGACGGAGGCTTGCGCCTCGGAAACGCCGCGCCCGACGAGCGCGTTGAGACGATCGCGCAGATCGTCAGCGGAATATGGCTTGCGAAGCATCATGAGGGGCCAGCGCTCAGCCGCCCGCAACACATCATCGCCGTCGATGTAACCGCTTGCGACGATGACGCGCACCGTGGGGCGATTCGCTTTGATATAATCGATGATCTCAAATCCGTCTGTGTCGGGCAAGCGCAAATCGAGGACGATCGCGTCGTAGTCGTCGCGCTCTTCCAGTCGAAGCAGCGCTTCCCCGCCGTTCTTCGCGACATCTACGTGATAACCGGATTCGCGCAACGCAGCGGCTGCGACCGAGCGCAGTGTGTCGTCGTCTTCGATCATCAACACGGCGGGCGTGCGCGCGCGAACTCCGTTTCGCGAGCGGTCACCGGCGATGAACGTCCCCGCGCCTTGGCGCGGCTCGACGACGCCGCGTTGCGACAATATCCCAAGCGCCTGACGGACGGTCATTAGCGCCACGCCGTACTGTTTGGCGAGCGCGATCGTCGATGGCAACTGCCTGCCAACGGGCCACTCACCTTTTTCGATACGGTCGAGAAGGTCGGTGGCGATGGACATGTACTTCAGCGGACGGTCGGTCGAATCGCGCATGCAAGCAACGCAGCCTATGGAGGAATCCTGGACGGACCCTCGACACTTCCATTAGCGGACCGACAGAATCGGCCCACGCTTCCGGTAGAGGCCGAACATTTTCCCACGATGGGTGAAGCGCCTGCCGGAGCGCTCGAGTTGCGGAGCCCCACCGTTATGATTTTGTCCCACCATCAAAAGCCCGCCTCGGGCGTGATCGGTCTCGCCTTTGATGGCACGCGGCTGTGGGCTGGTGATTGGGATGCGTCCGCAATTCTCGAGCTCGATTTAGATCTCGCGATTCGCGCATCGCACCCGGCACCAGGCCGCATATACGGGATGGCGTTTGCAGAAGACCGTTTGTGCGCGGTGATAGGTCGCGCGGACACGGACGATCGGAGCATACATCGGTTCGACCCGGCGCTGTCTGCGTGGGAGAAGCAGTCCTTGAAGTGTCCGGACGCGACGGGTTCTCACCTCGCGTGGGATGGCGGGCATCTCTGGCTCGGACAGCGCTACCTGAAGCGCGTGCTTCAGTTGCACGCGGACGGCTCTGTGAAGCACGTCGTCGATCTGCCGTGGGAAGTGACTGGGTTCACCTGGCGCGGCGCGACGCTTTGGCTCAATGTTCGCCCGCAAAAGGGCATCTCGAGTCTGGCAACCCTTGCTCCTGGAGCCGGCGCGCCGGACATCGTCGGGGCTCTCGGCGCCTCGCTTGCCTCGCTAGCCGACGACGGCGCTAGCTTCTGGACTGCCGAGCTGCGCGGCGATAGCATCCTGAAAATCACCCCGTGAAAAATCGCGACCCACGTCACCCGTCTGAAGGGGCCGACTTTATGTCGGCCCACGATAAGTAACCGCTGTCACCGATTAACCACAGGTCTTCTCGCGTATAATTTAACCGTGAGTGTTTTTCGAAGCCAAAAGCGCCCGCCGCTGAGCGAGCCGAGCGATCGCGCCCGCACGCCGGTTGCCGGCGAGGTCTTGGGGCACCTCGGCCAGGGCTTGGTCGTGACCGACGCGAGCGGCCGGATCAGCGAAGCGAATGACGCGGCCAGCACCATGCTCGGTGCAGCGCCGGGCATGCTCATCGGCCGGGAATTGCGAGCCTGTTTTCCATCAGACACACGGTCGCGTTTTTCGGAAGCGTGCCGGCGCGCAGCACATGAGAACGCTGCGCCGACTTTCACCGAATACTTCGCTGAGTATGACAAGTGGATCGAAGGCTGCGCGTTTCCATGTCGCGGCGGCGTCGCTCTCGCGTTTCGCGACATCACGCTTCGGCGGCGCGCACAGTTGGCGCTTGGCGAGGCGCAAACGCGCTTGCAGCTCTTCATGGCGCAGATCCCGGCGATCGTCTGGTCCACTGATGAGCGCTTGCGGATCACGTCGATCGTCGGATCAGGTTTGACGCGGGCCGGCCTCTCGCCGAGCGGCCTCATCGGCCGTCAGTTGACCGACGCGCTCGTCGGCATCGACTCAGAGCCCGAGAACATGATCACGCATGTGGAAGCGCTCGAAGGACGTGCCGGAAACCATTTCGCCGACTTCGCCGCGCGCACGTATGACGTCCACGTCGAACCGCTGCGCGATGACGCGGGCATGACGGTCGGAACGATGGGGATCGCGCTCGACGTTTCGGAGCGCAAAGCGGCCGAAGACCGGCTTGCGTTTCTCGCACATCATGATTCGCTCACCGCGCTGCCCAACCGCATCCTGCTCATGGATCGCCTCGCGCAGTCGATCGCACGCGTTCGCAGACGCGGTCGATTCTCCGCGTTGCTCTTCGTCGACGTCGATCATTTCAAGACGGTCAACGACACGCGCGGTCATGCCGCAGGCGACGATCTCTTGAAGGCGATCGCCGCGCGTCTGACCGCGACTATCCGGCCCGGTGATACGGTCGCCCGACTGGGCGGTGACGAATTCATCGTCGCGCTCGACGATGTCGCACATGCGGACGACGTCGCTATGGTGGCGTCGCGCATCTTGAGCGCGTTTGCCGAGCCGTTCGTGTTAGGCGACATCCCGCTTCCGATCACGTGCAGCGTGGGCGCAAGCCTGTTCCCGCGCGACGGCGAGACCGCCGAGGCGCTCATCCAGCGCGCCGATGCGGCGATGTACGCCGCGAAGCAACGCGGGCGCAACAACGTGCAGTTCGCGTCAAGCGAAATCCCGCACATCCTTTGAATGTAGGGCGGACCTGTACGGTCCGCCATGACATCGCACTCGTAGTAGGGCAAGCATCGCTTGCCCCTTAATTGCGCGCTAGCGGGCGCGTGGCGAAACCGGCAGACGCACGGGACTTAAAATCCCGGGACCGTAAGGTCGTGTGGGTTCGACCCCCACCGTGCCCAGGCTTACGCTGTAAGGGTTTGTGCAACTTCCGTTTCCGCTGCTCTGGCGACGAGGCGGCAAAAATCTAACCTCTGCCTAACCGATTGAAAAAAGACCCCGAATAACGGAGTCTTTTTCGTTGTGTGGGACGGTGAAATGCTAGCCCTTCGCGTGGTTTCGGATCGCTAGGCGCAGCACGTTATCGAGCTGCTCTGCTGCGTCACGTTGCATATCGGGTGTGACGTGACTGTAGAGGTTGAGCGTGATACCGATCGTCGAGTGGCCTAGGCGCTCGCTGACAATCTTCGGGTGAACGCCCTGGCGCAGCAGCATCGTAGCGCAGGCGTGCCTGAGATCGTGGAAGCGGATCGGAAGCTTGCACTTGTTTGTCGACCGTTTGAACCGCTTGCTGAAAAGCGACGGGACGAGCATCGAGCCATCGAGATCGGCAAAGACGAAATCGATATCCTTGTAGCCCGCGCCCATTGCCAGCTTTCGCGCAGCTTGAGCCGCACTGTGCGATCTGAGCGCCTCGGCCACCATCGCCGGCACTGCGACCGTTCGCCGGCTCGAAGCGGTCTTGGGCTGTTTGACCACGACGCCATTTGCGAGCGTTTCTTCAAGCGATTGCGTTACGGATATCGAGCCGCGCTCAAGATCGACGTTCGCCCACGTAAGTGCCAGCAACTCGCCCCGGCGCATCCCTGTAGCCGCGGCGACAAGCGTCGGCGTTCTTAGGTCAGGGTCGGCTGTCTGAAGATAGGCGAGCAGGTTTGCGATCTCAGCCGGGGTCGGAACGGTCGCCTCCTTCGGACGCGGCCGCGGAGCTTCTACGGCGTCAGCGATATTGCGGGGGAGGAATCCCCACTTGACCGCGCAGCGCAGAGCTTTGTGCAGCACCGCGTGGACTTGGCGCACTGTGCTCGCACTCAAGCCACCCTTGCCGATCGTGCGGCCGTTTTCCATAAGACGTGTGTAGAGAGCTTGGAGATGCGTCGGCTGCAACTTCGCAAGTAGCGTCGTGCCAAGCGTCGGGATGATGCTCTTCTTTATCAAGATCGAGTAGCGTTGAAACGTGAGACCCGAGACGCGGTTGCTCGCGTAATTCTTGAGCCAGTCAGTGAGGAACGCGGCGACGGTCGCCTTCTTCGAATCGACGAGTGCGCCCGTCTCATGCTGGTGGATAAGTTCGGCGAGCCGCGCCTCTGCGTCGCCCTTCTTGCCGTGGTACCGTTCCCAACGGTTATGGCGCAGGCCGTTTTCGTCTCGGCCCAAGTTTATGACGAGATCGAACGTCTTGGGCGCTACCGTCTTGATGTGGCCCTTCATTTCTTTTTCTCCCGAGTAGTCGGTGGCGAATAGAACTCCGATTCACGTAGGTACGACTCCATCGGCGCATAGTCTACGCCCTTTGCCTTGAGCAATAGCCGAGCGGTCTCTAAAACATATTCAAATTCCCGTGCATCCAATATGCCTTGGACAGCCAGCCAAAGGTCCATAAAAAATTTGTGTCTTGTTGGAACATCTCGGAATTGACCTATCAAATCAAACTTCACTTTGACTACTTCAGCAACGCCCCCTAACCCATAGCGGCGCTTTTCGAGATCAAACGTAGTCAGCATCAAGTTTACGCGATACTCTTCCAAGGCGTAGACTTCCCCAACTCTTGCTTTGTCTAGCGCGGATAGTGTCTTAAATACGGCTCGGAATTCCGCATACGTTCCGGCCGCAAGATCTTGTAGGCGCCGTTCAACCAGATAGATTCTTTTTAGTGCCTCTTTCGCCCAGTGCTTGGCGCGCTCGGGCGATAAATGGCCCGCCGGTTCGGCCGCGAGCGTAATGTACTCTTCGGGGATTTCCAAAATTTGGGCGTATCTGCTAACTGTGTCAGTGCGCGGGCGCTTCGACTCAAAGTGACGGCCGACAGCCGATGGGTCGCAAGGCATAGCTTTGGCTAGGGTCTCCTGATTGTGGCCCTTGCGCAAAGCAATCGCGGCGAATTCGCGCATGAGCCGCGACGGAGCTTCGGTCGAGTATCGCTGCAAAGGGTTCCGACTCAATCTCTCCCCTCCCAAACAGTCAACTTTAGTTGCCGAAGTTGTCTATTTAGTTGATATTTAACCAATCTTACCATACAATCAGTTATGGCGTCAATTCTGATGTTGCTTTGGGAGGTCACAGTGACGCGGTTAAGAGTCTGGAGAGCCGAACAGGGCCTAACGCTCGACGAGGCTGCGTCTCGGTTAGGGATGTCGCGCAATTCGCTCCACCTAATTGAAAATGGCCGCCTCAGCCCGAGCGCCACGCAGCGAGACCTATTGTCGAGAGTCTTCGGCGACGGCGTGGACGCGATTTTGCGACCGATTCGGAGTGGCGTGCGATGAATTCAATGCAAGCGAGTGACAAGACGCCGGCCACGTTGTCTATGTCAGAAGCATGTGCGCTGCTCGGGATTTCGTCTTGGCTGGGTTACCAACTCGCGGCTCGCCGCGAATTTCCGGTGCCGATCCTGAGAATCGGCGCTAGACGAATTCGCGTCCCAACAGCCCCACTTGCTCGCTATCTTGATGGCAGATAGCAAGGCGGTTCGTGCATTGTGAAAATCGACGACTTTCTATTCAGGTTAAAGGCCGTCCGTAGATGTGCAGATGGATACTCTGCACTTTGTCCTGCTCACGACGATAAGAACCGTTCGCTCTCCGTTCGCGGCGCACACGATGGGAAGATCTTGCTTCACTGCTTCGCCGGTTGCAGTTTTGGGGAAGTACTCGGAGCACTGAATCTACGCGAGTCGGATGCGTTTCCCGCCAGCAGTGCCGCCCAAATCACCCTTAGCCGCGCCCCCCTGAACGTCGGTCGCTTATCAAGCGCGAAGCAGTTGCCGGAAGATTTCTTGCGCGACGTGTGTCTCTTGGGCGACCGACCTGACGGTGTGCATATCCAATACTTAGATCGCGATGGTTCCGCTGCGCGCCAACGCTTGCGTACGCGCGAAACCGCCAAAGATGGCTCGCTCTGGCTACACGCACGAGAGCCCATCATTCCTTACGGTGCGTGGCGCAGCGACGCAGACGCGAATGGTATGGTACTGGTCGAAGGTGAGAGCGACTGCTGGACACTCTGGTATCAGGAGATCGCGGCGCTCGGAATACCTGGCGCACTAATGTTCAAGGTGCTCCGATCTGAGGACGTGGCCGGGTTTAAGCGACTTTGGGTCTGCCGAGAGCCCGATGCGGGTGGCGACGCATTTGTGGCCGGCGCCCGCAAGCGACTGCACGAGCTGAACTGGACAGGGCAGTTGTTCGAGTTGCGAATGCCCTATGACGCCAAAGACCCAAACGACTTATTCCAAATGAATCCTTCAACGTTCAAGAACACGTTTATCGCCGCCGTGAACAGCGCGACCCCGCTTACACTTGATACCGTGCGTGAATCGGAGCCGATCCGGACGTTTACGCGCCTTTGCGATTTGCTTAACGAACCAGACGAGGAACAATCGTGGCTCGTCGATGGTTTGTTACCAACGAGTGGCACGTCGATGCTTGTCGCCAAGCCCAAGGTCGGGAAAAGTGTCACCGCACAGAATCTCGCGCACTGTGTGGCTCGCGGGGAACTTTTCCTGGGGTTGAAAACTGTTAGGGGTCGAGTACTTTATCTTGCTCTCGAAGAGAAGCGCAGCGAAGTACGCCGCCATTTCCGAGCGATGGGTACCGCTCCGGAAGACGACTTGTGGTTTTACATCGCCGCATCGCCGGCCGACGCGATGGAGTGGCTGGTGCGCGAAGCGCAGGAACGTAAGCCGGCCCTCATCATCGTCGATACTTTTCAGCGCCTCGCTCGCGTGCGTGACTTAAACGACTATGCAGAAGTGACAACTGCCATGGAACCGCTGGTCACTCTCGCCCGCGAAGGTGGGGCTCATCTTCTGCTGACCCACCACGGCAAGAAAAGCGGGGGATCTGACGGCGACGCCGTTCTCGGCAGCACCGCCCTATTCGCAAACGTAGACACGCTGCTCGAAATGCGGCGAATTGAACGCGGTCGGAGCATTCGCTCGATTCAAAGATACGGTGCGGCCCTAGAAGAGACAGTTCTAACCATGGATTCAGACACATTCACGATATCCGTAGCCGGCTCGCGACTGGAGCTCGACGAAGCGAACGCAGCACAAGCAATTCTTGAACACCTGCAAAGCCTATCTGAATCGGCCGATCGTACGTCGATTATTGAGGCTGTGGCGGGTCGAGCGCAGGTTAAGCACACCGCCTTTCGCGCGTTGCTTTCCGCGAATCGACTCGAAAAGAGTGGTTCCGGCAAGAAGGGCGATCCTTACCTGTACGCACTTTCTAGTTCCCTACTTCCCGTCATATATAAGGAACCGGCGGAACTAGAATCCGAAAAGTCCCCACAATCTCGTGAAATGACGGTGGATTCTAGTTCCGGTGTTTCAATTGGCGTCGAGGAATCGGGGCTTACCCACGCCTCGCACGGGAACCGGCAATTTGCGCAAGCCGGCATGGAGATGGAAAACCTGGATGACGCCTCACCGAATTTCGTTCAAGAAGCTCTGTCATGGAGCAACGCCGCGCGGAACGGCGAAGTCAGCGCGAAGGGGGCTAACCGTGGTAGACGCGAGCTGCCGCGCACCGAGCGCGAAGTATCATGAGACGGAGATGGAGGCGTTGGGTCGGCTTGATGTTGTGGTGCTTGGGAGAAGGCTACAGCTGGAGAGACGCCACGGTGTACGGGGTTGACCAGCTTTGGCGGAAATTCAAACATACACCGGCAAAGATCGCGCACGTCGGAAAATTGCTCGGCGTTCCTGAAGTCGCCGTGTACGTTCTGCTCCGAGCAGGCGAGGCCGGTATAGAGCTACCAGTTTCCGAATTAGAAAAGCTGCTACCCGCAAGGCGGGACGCGGGGGTACCTCAACCTTCAGGACATGGCCGACCCGCCGTACGATCTTAAAATGGCGGCCAATTCTCCCCCGAATCGTTTCCAAACAGAAAAACCTTTTCGCTTTCGACCTTATAGTCAATCGACAGCACCTCGTAAATCCTCACTTCACCATCGACCAACGCCAGAGTCGGCTCCCGATAGTCAATCTCGCTGTCTCCCTCAATCTTAGTTGGAAATATCACTTCATCGCCGAACCCTTCAACCAGGTCGTTCCCTGGAATGGCCCGCTGAATGAAGTGTTCGTCCCCGGTTACTACAATCGGAATAGAGGGGTCTTCATCGTCAGTTTCGTCCTCGTTGTTCGTGCGGGAGGAACCGAATTGGCGAACCCTCTCGCCAATGGCTCCCGTCGGAATAATTTCCAGATCCGACCTTCCTTTGAGGCTACGATCATTCTGGCTCAATATAGCCGACGCTCTCTGAAAAAGAACGATATTTAGTCCCGCCTTTGTCGTAAGCGCAGACGAGTAAAGAACGCCGTCTAGATTGGGTATAAGTTGGTTCGCGATATATTCAGCAAGGAATTGCGTCGGCAGATATTCCAGTGATTCTGATTCCGGTAACACGGGCTTTCTTATCTCATTGTGAAGGCTACGCACGAATCGTCCAAATGCATGCTTTTCGACAAAATCACTCTCAAAATAACTAAGTTGCTCATACCAGCGTTCAAGCGCCGGAACGTCGAGAACGCGAATCGGCCGTAACAGCTTAAACTTTCCTACTACTGCTTTGCCTCCGACCGGAATTCTAAGTTCTGCAACAGTCGTTTCCGGGTCAAGGCATCCATAAAACGCCGATATTCCGGCGGCATTCATTCGCCCGTGTTTTCGAAGTGAGCGAGGTGGCGCGCCAAGTGACGACGGTAGCAGTGAATAAATCTCCTTCCTGCTGACACCCGAACTAGCGTCGCGGGCTCTGTAGATAAACTGATCGGCTTTCGCATCGTCTCCCATCGTCTTTATAAGAATCCCTCGGCCGCCGAATAGGTCAGGCAATGCGATTCGGTCAAAAATTTCATCGAGGTAACGTTTAGCTTCCGTATTTAGGAATCGCTGTCCGTGCTTGATCGTCTCGCAATATTTCTCCCACCGGTATCTATGAGTCGGATCCTCACGAACTCTGATACTATAGATTGATTCGAAAACATCGTAGTACACTTCGTTTGCACCATCAGGCATTTCTTGATCGAAGTGGGAGCTCAAGTATCTAACAAGCGCGTCGACCAACTCCGGATCGCAATCAATCATTTCAGAGATTATTTCATGCGGTGTCATCCCAGGGCTGCCCGAGGTTTCGTCAATTTCAACAAACTCTTTGTACGCGTCATCCACCTGAGTGGCAAGGTCCTCGAACGTAGTCACTAGCCCCTCATCTAAGCAGTAGTCGCACCTGCCCGAGATGCCAGCCGTTGCAATGTCCGCGGCGATTGCCCGATCCCCGACACAACTCGCACAAACTCGGGTATCATCAATGGTCTTTACGGCCACGTTGGGATTCCGTTCCGGGATTCAAATACAGATATCATCACCGGCAGGGAACTTGGCACATATCGCCCGTGAGTTTATCAATTCTAACGACTACTGTCCGCGATATACCGTATCCGAACGTTCGAGTTTCTGGTATGTATTCATATCGAAATAGCACTTGGTAGATCACACCGGCAGTCAGAACTACTATTAAAGCTAGAATAACGCGGCTCCGTTTCAGCAACGGCTTGTAATCTTTAACCACGCTGCGCTGCATTCTGGAGAAGCGAATGCGGGCTGCGAAGTTAAGCGCACTACTGCTCACCGGCGGCGGAGTCGGGAAACGCAACGGCTGGCAACTTGCCATCCCAGCAGGGGCTGAGACGATCCCCTTCTTCGAAGCCCGGCGATGGCTGTGGTGACGGGGTAAATGAAAGCATCCAGGCCCAGCTGTGCCCCGCGCCTGCTTTCTTTAGCGCGACGTTAACGTGCCACTGCCAAACATTTGCGTCTGGGTCTGAGCCTGGCTCCCCGTAGTAAACGTCGTACTCGTGTGGGCAGTAAGTGTGGTCGGAATCATCGGACGCCATTGCGTCTTCGTATTCCGACTCGACCGACCACGACTCGCCTGGAAATTCTTTCGCGGTCCGTTTTGCGTCTCGACGAGATTCCACAATTGCGAGTGCTTGATGCTTCTCCCTTGCGAGATTCTGACTAAATGTCGTGTCCGCCGTTTCACTCTTGCCCTGATTCTGTGAAGCGCAGCTCGAACATGCGATTAATATAACCAGCGGGATCAAGAAACGACTTACGGACATTGACATCCGATTCGCCGCGCTTCTCAACAATCCCCGAGAAAAGCGGTGACTTTATCTTGCTTCGAATTGCGTAAGAGTCGCGCATCTGTTGGAAGATTTCTGTTCGCGAGAGGCCGATTTTCGTAACGTCCGCGGAGGCTGCCGCGCGAAGCGAAAGTCGGTATCCCATTTCCTGCGTAGACTTGTCGCCACCCAAATAGAGAGCTTCTGCGGCAATGACGGCCCTGTCGAACTCGCGTTCTACCGATAAGCCGCGTATTTTTAGGCAACGACTAGCCGGGGCCGAAGACCGACTCGACATAAACGGTTGCTTGGGCGGCGAAATTTGCATACCCCCTGCCCCGCAAAGCTTCCAGTATTTCAATGATGGTTTTTGGAGGGAATTTTCTGTCGGCTGACGATCGTGCGAGCGCATCCAGCATGGCAGGTGGATCCATACTTAGCAAGTCACAAAGGAAATCATCGGGGCAACTTGTCTCGATTCCAAAGTCTTGGGTTGAACGCGGAGAAAAGTGTCGCACATTCAATGTAACTATCTGTTGCGCATGTCCGATAATTGCGGCTGCGAGAACATGACGATCTTTAGGGTCGCACGTCATGGCTTCCACCAATGACTCATACCCTCCAGTCATGGCTTCAGGAAAGGCAAGCTCCATCGCACGGACGATTCTATCGATGCGCTCATCAGGAACGGCCCTTCTTGAGAGCGCCCGCCTGACCTCATCGAGAATATCTTTGGACCATAGCGGCCGAAACAAACATCTCTCCGCGGCCCGTAGCAGAACGTCGCGAAGTACCGAATCGACAAGCACATTTGCGTCGAGAACAACTGCAAAGCTGGATACGCGTGGTCGGCCGGGCGACTGCCCAGCCGACCGTTTACGTTGGCTACTAGGATCCTCCGGTTGTTGCTTCATCACTATCAATGCCAGCGCTTAGTGGAAGGTCGTATAGCCCAGCTTCCTCACTCTCTCGAACCAGTGTTTCGAGATGACGCCGGCGCTCAGCCGCCCGCTGAATCTTGTATTGGTTAACGTCGCCAAACTTAATGCGCCGATGACGGCCAACTTTGCAATACGAAATCTTCCCCTGATCGAGCAACCTTACCAAGAAGGTGCGCGACACATTAAGAAGATCTGCGGATTGCTGGGATGTCAATAAACGATCAACTGGAGAAACCAGTACCTCCTCGCCCCTGGCCAACACCATGGCAGCTTGCAATAGAACTCGGAAGAGCGATTCCGGGAGCGGCACTTGTTCGCCGGTCGGGGCTACAAGATACGCGATTCTGGGCGTCTCGCGATCGGGTGGATTCATAGCAAAAACTACTCTTTGGGCCACCTCCCTTTGTTCGTTGTTAGCCTCAATGGGCTCCAGCGCTGCACTTGCCATGTTGACAACCTCCGACGGACTCTTACCTGTATACGATTTATTCGAAACTATAGTTACACCTGTTTCGAATATCGGCATGTCGGCTCACGTTGTCAACCTCTAAATTCGGGACAATCTTCCATGACGATGGCTTAATGGGCTACTGAGTGGAAATCGGCTAAACGCGGATTTCGCCGTGGAATGCTAAGTCGAATGGATTGGGTCACACGTCGTTGCCACTTTAAGACAAGTGTGATGGACCTACGGGCGTTCGCTTGTCTACTCCTAACTAGGATCAGTTGGACGCCCGCGACCAATGGCAAGAGTCGAATGTGTAGTCGGAATTCAGGATCGCGACGCCTAGCTAATTTGTCCCCGGAGGGGCTTAACCCCGTTCGCACGGTCAGCATAGCCAAGCATTAGAAAGGTGCAAAAAAGCGCTTGAAATTAAGTCCAAGCGCACTCCACCCTAACCCTCCATTACCGTTTGAGTTCGGGGAGTCCTCGGAACGGCGCGAGCATCGCACGAAGTTGCATCGCATTTCCGATAGAAAATTAAAAAATTTGAACGTGCCTTCGGGGGTTAAGTTCCAATTCAGGCGCGCGTCCAGGGGCCGAAGCGGTGCTTCTGGATGCGGGTAACACGGACGCGATCTCGACCACCTCGACGATCACAAGAAGTCGTCAAGAAATCGGTCGCCGCCAAGAAGAAGAAACCCACGAAGCCGAAGGCTAAGCCGAAGCCGAAGAGGCGCGAGAAGAGGCGTTCTTAGAGCGCCTTAAACAAGTCCGTGATCATTGCGACATGTTTGCACGCCTCGTCCAACACGCCAGTATCGATGCCGTGACCGCTCGTGTGTTGCGCGAATGCCGATGTGCCGAAACATACGCGCAAGGCAATATTGGCATCCAAGCGCACATTCGTAGGCTTGGCGAGACGAACCCTAGCGATTTCAAACTCGATATTGGCTTCCCAGTCGGGCAACTTCGGGGTTTCGTACTCCAAGACGGCGGCATCATGATAGAACATGAGTTGGCCGCCACGATCAATAAGCGGAAGGGGCTTTGCGAAGAGACGGTGCTTGTCGGCGTTCGAGAACCTCTTAATGTGAAAGAGGACGTGGGCCTCAGCAATATCTCCGCCCGAAAAACTCTCGATAGCCGGGTTTGGCTTTCTGTGAAACGGCTGCAAGTCCCAAATTTCTTGGAGCCCGTAAATGACACCGCCGAGTTTTCCACCTTTTTCGGCCGCCATCGCTGTCCCAACCTGTTTGGTGTAGCGTTGCTGGTCGGTGAAGATGGGAAATTCGTGATTGCCAGTAAGGGGCGTTTTACTTTTCTCGACGAGTTGCGTGACAATGTAATCGAGCGCGCACCTGAGATTGTGTACAACGTCGCCGAAGATGACGCCGAGGCCGGGTTCCGTCATATCGTGCGACATAAAGCGCACCGAATACCACTCGCTGTCTGGGTCTATCTTCACAATACTAGAGGTGTACGGGTGGCTCTGTTTCAGGACGAGTTGAATTTCTCGCTTGAGGGCGTCAAGGTGTACGCGCGCCCGTGCGAGTTTTGCTTCGGAAGCCGACAGATCGAGACCTAATGACATAGGTCTGGCCCCGCACGCTTCGGCCTCGCACGGAATGCCTTAATAAACAAGTCTCCGCGGTTAATATGGACCTACCTTACCTTGTTATTCGGTGCCAAGACGTAGGGCCCCGAATCACGAGATTTTGCGCAGCGCCTGGTCACACGTTGCAAGGGGGCCGGAGCCAACCTTACCGTTTGGTGCGAGTAGTAGGCGACCGCGTTGATCAACCGAGCGGCGCGCCCATAACTGACGGCCACCCGGTTTCCTAAATGGCCTCAGTGAGGATTCGAAGGCACGTAGCCAGGCCGTATCTCTGGTAACGGTAACTTGGGTACCCTAACGACCGGAAGAACGCGGTGCAGGGTCGGTTGCTGCACAAAGCCTCGATGATTCCGTATGGGCGGGATCAAAGGCAGTCGGCCGCCGTTCGCCTCACGCGATTCGCCTACGATTCTGTAGTCGAACGCAATTGATGACTGCCCCTGATTCATTTCCTCGACGGCGAAGCCGCTTGGGCTTTTTTGAGTGACGTAAAGACCCTTGCAGTTCCCTTGCGGCGTAATGAATACTAGGTACCGATGTTGTGAATCGATGACCGAAGCGTAAGCCGAATCTAGTCTGACATACGCTTGGCCATTTTGGAGTTGCGCTTCCCCTAAGTCCTCGACGGTTTTCATCGTCTGCTGGGCCGCATATGTACCGACACCGAACCCATTTGGCTGTTGGTGGTTGACGACTGGGGTGCCGTTTTGTGTGAGGGTGCCAGCTAGGATCATGTTGCCACTGCCGTCGAGCGACATTTCGTTTGTGCTACCATTTGTTGCTAGCATGATCGGCCCGCCGTTCTGGTCATCTACAAGGAGTGTGGGAGCAGCATTTGGCCCGGGCGTAGACTGAGAGTATGCGAAGATCGCGGTTTGACTACCCGCGCTGAATTGGGCATCCAATCCAGCAACTAAGCCGCCCCCGAGCGGCCCTCCGCCTGCGCTGATGTCTCCTTGGTCAATCGTTAGGCTTGCATGCGAAATTGAAATTCCGCCGCCGTTGTTTCCCGGCAGCAGGCTCACAGGACCGACGGCAACGATTGCTGGCCCACTATTCGACTGCACCATCAGAGCAGTACCCGTGCTGGTAAACGCTTTGATTGCCACACCGTTAATAGACTGTCCGTATACCCCAGTACCATCAGTCGTTGTGCCCTCGACGCCAACATTTACGATTGGTGTACCGAACGGGCTGGGGGTCGCCAGATCCTGGCCGATTACGCCCGCTTGACCAGCCCCAGCTGTCGCGAAGAACGATGTTTGACCGACGACGCCATTAGCATTGACTGAATTGCCGGTGATAGCGTTCCCGTTCTTTGATGTGCCAGCGACCCCAACGCCTAGAGTTGACGTGCCTTCAACACCCGAATCATATGGAAAGTGTGTCGATTTGTCCATTCCGATGACGCCCGCGGCTGCCGTAATTGGGAGAGTGCTGTTAAAAGTCGTTATGCCAGTTACGCCGCGACCGTTCGCTGACTGGCCTCGGATGGCCGCACTTGGGTGCGTCGGATCGGTCGACAGCGCTCGCGCGAGAATCGCGAACGAACTCGGACCGGAGGCGTCGGCCTGCAATGCCGTTTGCGATGCCGAAGAGTTTGATGCTTGCGCAAAAATTCCGACTCCGTTCTTGCCGGATACCGTGCCGAACACGCCGCTCCCACCCCTTTCTGTGTTTTGTACCTCGAAGCAGACCCCGCTTGTCGCGCATACGACCGGTGAGGCATCGGGAGTAGCGAATTGGACCGCGCTAGCGGGCCTCTCGCCGCCCGCGACAGCCGCCCCAATTATTGTGGCGCCCAATATAGTACCGCCGAGCGTAAGTATGGACCGGCGACTAATCATTTTCAGATCCCCTCCGAGTGAATTGAACCGATGAGCGACCCAGAAGCTGTCTTGATGCCGCGAAAGCAAAAACTGGCATGCGCAATCTAACGCCTGCCTAACCCTTTGAACAAATCTAACCCCAATTGAACTTTTCTCAGCTCTTCGAGGGGTACGCCAAATGCCGAGGGCGCCTACGTTCTCCGGTCTAAACCTATCTCATCCAAATGGGGCATGTGGCACTTAAAATCCCGGGACCGTAAGGTCGTGTGGGTTCGACCCCCACCGTGCCCACGAATGTAAGCGGCGCAATAAGCTCGCGCCGGTTCGTAGTCCGTCAGTGCCCAGGCTTCGTCGAGGAATAGAGCGCGGAGACCGTCGATGCGCTCAACGCACGATCCCAAAGCGCCACTTCATCCATGCGACCAGTAAACCAGCGGCCCGTAAAGACGGTCGAGTAACCGATCAAGAACGCGCCTGTCTTATTTGGACTGCCGCCGCCTGAGTCATGAGCAGCCAGTTTGCCGTCCCAGTAGATGTCTCGTTCTCCCGACACGGTATCCACCGTCGCCACGATCATGTGCCACGAGTTTATCAACGCTGTTGGATCTGCGGTAAACGCAACGTTGCTTCCACCGGCGGTGTAGAACCGAAGGACGTTGTCGGTCTCGAATTGCAGATCGAGATCGTTGCCGTATTGCGATTCCCCAGCGACATAGAAAAAATGTCCAGACTTTGACGGCAAGGCGCTTAGATCGACCCACGCCATGATGCTCGCGGCGGTTGTGACTCCGCCCGCCTGAGTCGTGGCCACATAGGCGTCGGTACCATTGAGCGCAACGCACCGGTTGTTCGGAACATCGATCGGTGCGCAAGTTTGCGCCGCAGTAACACCACCCATCGACGAGTACTTCGCGCTGCCGACCTCGCTCACGCCGCGCGTCGACTCGAGTCTGAAGTAGGCAATCGGCTTGGTCGAGATCACGGTCGACACAAATCTGTGCTTCGCTCCCATCGTTCCAGCGGCCGGCGTGACCGTGATGGCGAGCGCTGCGAGCACAACAAAAATCCCAAGATGCTTAAACATCAAAACGATCCTCTACAAATGCTACGGCGGAAAACGAATAGTCGGCCGAAAGTTTGCTTCGCTCGGGTTGCTCCCTCTATTTGAAGCGGTTTAAACCGTAGAGGCCAACGTCATTCGGTATCAGGCGGCCCGTGGACGGCGCCCGATCGCAAGAAATACGCGCGGTCTAGCGGCGCCTGGATCATGTGAAATGGCAGCGGCGTCTGCATGTAATCGAAGCAGTCGCTCAGGTCGTCGGAACGCTGGTCGCTGTACCCGAGCGATCCGAGATTGTAGTCTTCCTCTATATAGCGCAAGATGCTGCCGAACTCGTGGTCGACCTTGGAGACGTGGGCCGGCTTCGCGTACGGCGAGACGACGATGAGCGGCACCCGAAAACCCACTTCGTAGGAGTTGAAGATATTCGACGGGTGTACGTGATCGTAGAAGCCGCCCCAATCATCCCATGTGATGAAGATAGCGGTGTTATTCCAATACGCGCTCTCGCCGATCGCATTGACGACCGACGCCACCCACGACGGCCCGCTGCCATCCGTCGATTGCGGGTGATCGGACGTGAGCGCGTCCGGAATGACCCACGAGACATCGCGCAGTTGACCGGCGGCGATATCGTTCAGCACGTTGGTCTCCGGAATCGAGACGCTATGCCAATCGCGTCCGAAGCGGAGATGGCGGATGGAGTTCGGTCCCGTCCAAATAGAACTGGTGCTCGGCGCGTAGTAGCGCCAGGATACACCGTGTGCATCCAACAGATCGATGAGGGTCGGATGCTCGAAGCAAGGGAACTGTGATGAGCTCTCATTTCCGGCGGGATCGATCATTCTGACGAGAGTGCCCGCGGGCGCATCGCAGCCGCCGATCGTGACGTTGTCCGGCGTCTCGGGGTTCTCGGCCGCGAGCAGATCGCTGCCGACCGACGGTTGCGACGTACCCGCGATGAGGAACTGGTGCGCCGGAAAACTCGGACCCTGATTCGTCTGGAACATGTGGTCGGCAAACGTGTACTGTTCGGCCATGGCGAAATACGGACCGATTTCCGATCGCGGCACAAAGGCATACGCGCCATTTTTAAGGCACGGCGGATTATCGCACGACTCCATTTCGAGATCGAATCCGTCCATATGACCGCCGTCGTATGCGGCCACGAAGTCGGCGTGCGAGTGGCCCAGACCCAGCGCCGCTTTCAGCGAGAGCGGCGCGAGCTGGATGATGTTGCCCTTTGAGTTCCGTCCGCTGCTTGCGATGTCGGCGCCGGGCAATCCCTGAAAGAGGTCGTCGGGCGTGCGATTTTCCTGAACGATGATGACGATGTGCTTGATCAAGGTGACGGGGCTAGGATTTGGCGTCGGCTTGGGCCCTGGACCGGTATCGGCAGAACTGCTGCAGCCGCTCAGCCACGCTGCAAGTGCGAGTGTACCGAGAAGTGTCGCGAAGCGTCGTTTTTTCATCTAAAGGGCGAACTCCGGAAGCGGATTGCTGAAAGCGCGAAACTTCCTATCGGCATGGGGCGCTTGGCTCAAGGACCCGAAATGCGACCGTCAAATTTGATTGTCAAGGCGGGACATATGAGGATGAAAATGCGCGGCACCTTCAGCATCGCGGTAACGATTGTTGGCGTCGGATTCGTTTCTGCGCTCGCCGCCTGCGGCGGAAACAGTTTTACGAGCGCCGGCTCCGCGGCATCTTCCTCGCTGGCATACACGCCGAACGGCGGAGAAGTCCAACGCCCCGCCGTCTCAGCCTTAGCCACCGAAACGCCTCCGGCTCCAAGCCAATATATACAAGATACCTGGAGGGGCTTGTACCCGATTCAGATCTTCGACAATCATAAGAACAAGGGCGGGATTTCGCCGCAGCAGGCGGCGCAGGATGGCCCGCTCTACGCCGCGGTGTGGGGTTCCAACAGCCCGCAATTGGTGGCGGCCTGGCGCACGAACAATCCCACGCTGCCGATCAGCATGTACCTTCCGGTTGGAACTGACGCCTCGCAATCGCTTTTTGGAAATCTCGGGCATACCCTAGGCTGGTGGCAGACCAACCACCCGGATTGGATATTGTACGAGTGCGATCAGAAGACGGTGGCGTTCGTCTCAGGCCTGACAAGCGTGCCGCTCGACATCTCGAATCCGGACGTGATCAGCTATCTATTGAACCTCGTCGGCGGTTACGCGGAGCAGAATGCGTATTCCGCGATCGGATTTGATCTCGTTTCGTTGAACAACGATACCGGCGGCACGCAGGATGGCCAGCACGGCTGCGGCGTCTTCGCAAATGTCGGCGGCGTTCCGACGTGGACGCAGAAGTTCTCCGGCCACACGGTCGATTCGAATTGGGCAAGCGCCGTGTTGTCGTATCTGTCGACCGCGCAGACATTCCTCCACGGACAGACGCGCTCGCTTGCGATCTGGGGGAACAACGTCCCTGCCGACATCTCGCTCGGCGATCCGAACGAACAGCAGCTCATCGCCGATCTCGACGTCTTGTTCGACGAGAGCGGATTTGCTCGCTTTGGCAGGTTCAGCTCGGATGCCGAATTCAACAACACCGTTGCGTGGGCACGCTACGCTCAGGGTCTCGGCAAGGGCTTCATGGACGTCAACGAGTGGCAGAACGAGACGACCGTGACCGATGCCCAACTCGACTACGACTTATCCACGTATGCGATGCTAAAGGAACAAGCGGCGGTCACGTTCACCGCTCCGTATGGCGAATACGGCTTCGAGCACTACTTCAATCAATACAAGGCGGTGATCGGAACTCCGTGCGCCGAGATGTACGGCGGTCCGTCGTATCTCGGCCTCGGGCGCTTCGCCTACTTCCGCCAGTACTCGTTTGGGCTTGCGGCGGTCAACACGAGCGGCTCCCAGACCTACACGCTCAAGTTGCCGCAGTCTGACTATACAGATGTCGCCAGCGGCAAGATCTTGCACTCCGCGATCAAGCTGCTGCCGCTCTCAGGCTATCTCTTGACGGTCGCGAAGCACGGTTGCGCGGGCGCGGTCCACTAACCAATAACCCGTACCAACCTGAAGGGGCCGACATTCCTGAAGGGGCCGACATTCCTGAAGGGGCCGACTTTATGTCGGCCCACGTTTTTTTGCCCGGGCCGACATAAAGTCGGCCCCTTCGTTTTTTTTCAACGCGCGATCACCGGTAGGAGGGACGGCCGACGGTCGTCACCCGACGCACGACAAGCACGAGTGCGATGACGAACACGAGCGCGATCACCGCCGCGACGATCGGAAACGCGATCGCAGCGACGCCGCCGCCGACAGCCACGACGTCTTCCACCGCGCTGAGCCCGGGATTGACGGCGCCAAGCGTCGTCGCCGTGCTCGCCGCGCGCACCGTCGCGATGGAACCGTGGACGACGAACGCATTGAGCGCTCCGACGACCATGAGACTGACGAGCTCGGCATTGCTCGGCGTATGCACCAACCCAGCGACGAGGATCGCGGCCGCGGCCGGCCGCGCGACGAAGTGGATCAGATGCAGAACGTGGTCCACGACCGGGATCTTGTCGCCGAGTATCTCCAATAGCGCGAAGATCGCGAGCACGACGATCGAGCCCGTCGATCCGAGCCATGCGAACGAATTCGTCAGGTGGATCCACCCCTGATGGGCTGCGACGGCGGCCACGAGCAGTGCGAGAAACGCTCGCACGCCGGCGGTCGTCGTGAGCGCGTATGCCATCGCATATTCGGTCGTCGCGTCCATGGTGCGTCGCGATTCACGCGTCGCGCTATCGCACCCTTCCGATCTGCATGAGCAGGTAGCCCGCAAGGAGGTCGGTTCGTGCGACCAGCAGTTCGCTCGCCGCGACCACCTCGCACACCTCGTCCAATACAAGCAGGCCGGCGCAAACGATATCGGCGCGTTGCTCGGGCAGTCCGTGCATGCGCCGACGTTGCGCTACGGTGGCGCTTGCCACGAGGTTCGTGACGTCCGACAGATCCCCGCGCGGCAACGTCGCCACGTCTACTATCCAATCTGCTTGCAGCATCTCAGTCACTGTCGTCGCCGTGCCGCCGACCGCGACGATCGCGCCGCGCGGCCGCGAGGCATCGTCGAGAGTCCCCAAAGTCAAACGGATCGTGCCTCGGCAGCGCCGCACTTCTTCTGCCGTCGGCGGATCGCCGCCCAGGAATCGCTCCGTAAGGGTAACGGCTCCCAACGCAAGCGACGATGTCGCCGGCGTCGATTCAGGCGTGTCGCGGCGCGCGATCTCGACGCTCCCGCCGCCGACATCCACCACAGTCAGAGAGCCGTCGACCGAAATGCCCGCGGCGGCGAGTCCGTATAGAGCGCCCTCGAACGAAGCCCGCGCTTCTTCGTCACCCGTCAGCACGGAAAGCGGAACGCCGACCAGTTCGCGCGCGCGCGACGCGAATCGATCCGCGTCCGACGCGTCGCGCAGCGCACACGTGCCGATGAGATAGATCCCATCGATCCCATGACTGAGCCGCGCGTAGTCGGCCACCGCGGCGAGCGTCCGTTCGACTGCCGCCGGAGAAAGCGCCGCGGACGCCTTCAATCCTTCGCCGAGCCGAGTACCGCGCGACTCGTGGTACTCTGGGGAGAGAGCGCCGCTCGCAACGCGGGCGATCAGCAGCCGCGTTGAGTTCGTGCCGATAGAGATGACGGCACAGCGCACGGCGTTCATCGCGCGGCGGTCAGTAGCGCTTGGCCGCGGAAGCCTGTCGCGTCTTTTGGATAAGGCCGAGCGAGCGGTCGTAGCGGCTGAGCGCCACCGCGAGATAGACCGTGTCGAGAATGGACAACTGCGCGAGCCGGCTTGTCATGGCGTCGCTGGAGAACGCCGTCTCACGCGCCGCCGTGAACAGTGTGATGTCGGAAACGCGCGTGATCGGCGACGTCGCGTTATGCGTGACACAAATCGTGGTCGCGCCGGACTCCTTCGCCATGCGAAGCGCCTCGACGACATCGCGGCTGCTGCCGGTGTGCGAGATGCCGAGCGCCACGTCTTCAGGGCCGAGCAGCGCGGCGGACGTCGCGAGAAAGTCGGCGTCCGACATGGCAAAGCACGTGATGCCTATACGGTGGAACTTATGGTACGCGTCGTACGCGATCGACGACGAACCGCCAACGCCGAAGATATCCATCCGGCGGGCGCGGCCGATCGCTTCAGCGGCACGCTGCAGGCTCGCGTCGTCGAGGACTTCGATCGTGTCCTTGAGCGCCTGGATGTTCGCCTGGAACACTTTGGATTTGAGCTGGCTGATCGAGTCGGACGGCGTGATCGCCTCGAAGATCGTATCCGCCGGCGCCACGAGATCGCGCGCCAGCATGATCTTGAATTCCTGATAACCCTTATATCCGAGTTTTTGACAAAGCCGAACCACGGTGGATTCGCTGGTGTCGGTCGCCTCTGCCAGCTCGGTCACGGTGAGGTGGATCAGCTCTTCGGGGTGTTCTTTGATATAGTCGGCGACGCGCTTCTCCGCTGTTCGCAGCGACGTATAAACTCCGTCGATGCGGATGAAACATCCAGGGATGCTGATCGGGTCTACGCGCGCCATACCCGCGATGGTTGGCCCTTACCGTTCGCGCCCCCTATGGGCGGCGTTTGCGTGCGTACCTGTTCACTTTCTCGCGCCGCAGATCCGACGCCGAACCACGCGGATCCCACTCGGCGGTCTGGCGGAGATAGTCCGCGATCTTGCGCTCAAAGGTCTCTTCAAGCGCCGTGCTCGCGACGGCCACCACTGGCGGGCGGCCCGGCCGCTCCTCGACGATGACGAATTCGAGCGTCGGGCGGCGCGTTTGCGCGCAAGCGTTCCGCAGCGAGGCAAATCCTGGAGATGCTGCATCGACGCCGGCAACGCGACCATCTTCAAGCCGAACAACGGCGCCGAATCTTCCCGTCTGCACGACGGTTCCTCGGATCGGCTCCACGCCTTTGTTATCTGTTCGCGGGTGGCGCTTGCGTCCGCACGACGATGAAGACCTCATGCGGCTTCACGAGTCCAAGCTGCTCGTGGATGAGCGGCACAAGATATTCGGGATCATGGAGATCTCTGATCTGCGTGCGCAGCACCGCGGCGGATGTCGTCAACGCGGCTTCATGGCCTTCGACGGCCGTGATCTGTTTGTGCAGGTCGTACGATTGCGCGCCCACGCGCCACGCCTGCGCGCCGCTCGCACCGAGGATCGCGATGATCACCGCGCCCATCGCACAACGCATCGAGAGCACGGCGAAGTTCGACGCGGCCGCGCGCCAGCGACCGCCCGAAGCGCGAAGCGGCGCCCGGACGAGGCGCAGCGCCTTGAAGCCTAGGCTACCGCGCCGCACGATCATGCTCTAACTCGGAATGCGAGCCGATCTTCCGGTATTTCTCGTAGCGGCGGTCGAGCAGCTCGTCGGCTGACAGTTTGGAAAGTTTTGCCAATGCGCGCACATCGGCTTCAAGGACGTGTCGCACGACGGCGTTTGGCTCGCGATGCGCGCCGCCGATCGGCTCGACGATCACTTCATCCACGATGCCGAATTCGAATAAGTCGTCCGACGTGAGACGCAGTCGCGCCGCCGCTTCTTCTGCCTTCGAGGCGTCGCGCCAGAGGATCGTCGCGGCAGGCTCGGGCGAAGCGACCGAGTAGACCGCATGCTGGAGCATGGTCACGTGGTCGCCGATCCCAATAGCCAATGCGCCGCCGCTTCCGCCTTCACCGATCACATTCACAATTATCGGCACATGCAGGCCGGATAGGAGCGCGAGCGACGTGGCGATGGCCTCCGACTGGCCCCTTTCCTCAGCGCCTATCCCTGGATACGCGCCGGGCGTGTCCACGAAGGTGATGATCGGCCGCTTGAACTTCTCGGCGAGGCGCATCACTCGTTGGGCCTTGCGGTAGCCCTCAGGATGCGGCATGCCGAAGTTGCGATACAGATTCTCTTTGGTGTCGCGGCCCTTCTGCTGGCCGAGCACGAAGACGGGCGTGTGCCCGAGATACGCGAAGCCCGCGACAAGCGCGGTGTCGTCGCCGAAGACCCGATCGCCGTGGAGTTCGGTATAGCCTTCGAGCGCGCCGATGTAGTCGAGCGCGAGAGGCCGTCTTGGATGCCGCGCGAGATTCACGCGCTGCCACGGGGTGAGATTCGCAAAGATCTCAACGCGCAGCTGCCGCGCTTTTTCTTCGAGCACTCTGATCTCGCTCGAAAGGTCGACCCTTCCCGACTCGTTGAGCTTTTTGAGTTCGGCGATCTTGCCTTCGAGCTCGGTGAGCGGCTTTTCGAGTTCGACGATGACGTTCACGCCGGCACCGCCATCGCCGTCAGGAATCGCAGCACGCGGCCGAGCGCGCTCTTCAACTCGTTGCGGCGGACGACCATGTCGACCTGACCGTGCTCGAGGAGGAACTCGGCGGACTGGAATCCTTCGGGCAGTTTCTGGCGGATCGTCTGATCGATGACGCGGCGGCCCGCGAAGCCGATCGCCGCGCCGTGTTCGGCGATGATGATGTCGCCTTGAAAACCAAAAGAAGCGGAGACTCCGCCGGTCGTGGGGTCGGTCAGCACGGATACGTATGGGAGGCCGAGTTGTCCGAATCGTTCGACGGCCGCGCTCGTCTTCGCCATCTGCATGAGCGCGATCATGCCTTCTTCCATCCGCGCGCCGCCGGACGCACAGACGACGACTGCCGGCAGCCGGCGCCGCGCTGATTCCTCTAGCAAGAGCGTGATCTTTTCGCCGACGACGCTGCCCATCGTGCCGCCGCGAAATGCGAAGTCCATGACGGCAAGGCCCGTCTGAACATCGTCAATCGCGCAGAAACCGGCGATGACTCCCTCGAGCAGGCCCGACTTCGTTCGATCGTTGGCGGACTTCTGCGCGTATGAGATCCGATCGGTCCATTGCAGGGGATCGCCCGTGATCAAGTTGGCGGCGATCTCTTCGAAGTCGCCATCGGCGAGCAGAGCGATGCGATCGAGCGCGCCCATGCGCAAATGGTGCCCGCACTTCGGGCAGACCCGCAGGCGCTCGACGAGATCCTTCTTATAGAGACGCTCGCCGCAGCCGGGGCAGACCTCCCACAGTGGGTCGGTCGCGCCTTCGGGCTTGGTCGTGCGTCGCTTCAGCCAATTCACGGACGGTGTCACGCGCTGCTACTCTCGCCCCTTCTCGGATCCGGCTTAGGCCCGTGCTTGACCCGGCCCCCGCCGAAATACAGCTTCGATAGTTGCTTCAAGTAGTTGACGATCTCGCCGCTGTTGAGTTTGCTCTTTCCGTGTGTGCGGTCGGTGAAAACATACGGAATTTCCTTGACTTTTTCGTACTTACCTTTCATCACTACTTCGAGGCCGATTTTGAAGCCGATCGGATCGAGCGTGACGCCGTCGATCACTTCGCGCCGGAAAAACAGAAAACCCGACGTGATGTCTTTGACCGGCGTGAGCGGTTGTGCGAGCATAATCGCGACGCGCGACGTCACGCGCCGGCGCCACGGCCAATTGGTTATCCCGCCGCCGCGGACGTAGCGGCTGCCGATCGCTAGCTGATTTCCGCCGCTCGTGAGCGCTTCGATGAGTTGCGGCACGATCTGCATGTCGTGGCTGAAGTCGCCGTCCATCACTCCGAGGATCGGCGATGTGCAGGTCTTCCAGCCGTCGATAACCGCGGATGCAAGCCCGAGTTTGCCGGCGCGGTGTACGCAGCGGCACGGATAGCGCTGGGCGAGAGAGTCGACGATGGCGCCGGTGCCGTCCGGCGAGTTGTCGTCGACGATGACGATCTCGCCATCTATGGCAGCTTGGGAGAATACGCCGGAGAGGGCGGCTATGAGCTTTTCGATGCCGCCCGCTTCGTTGTAGGTTGGGATTACGACGGAAACTGTGAATGAATGCGCCACGTATGGTTGGTTTCTGTCCCGGGATGCGTATCCCCCGCTTATCCTGAGGGGCTTCCTGGAGGGGCCGACTTTATATCGGCCCTGGCAGACATAACGTGAGCCGACATGAAGTCTGCCCCTTCAGATATATACATTTACCACCAGCCGAGCCCGGATGCGACGGCCGCGAGCAAGACTGCTGCCGCGGTTTCTGTGCGCAAGATAGTCGGTCCGAGTGACACGATGTGCGCGCCAAGCTCGCGTGTTAACGCGACTTCGTCTGAAGTGAGACCGCCCTCAGGTCCGACCGCGATCACGACTGGAGTTCCCACCGCGAAGCGAGAGAGAGCTGCGGCCAGCGTTGCGCACTCCGCTTGTTCGTACGCGATCAACGCCAACGCACGCGGCATCGCGGCCTCGCATGCCAGCTGCCAAGACACCGGTGCCGCCACAGAAGGAACGATGCGCCGGCGCGACTGCATCGCGGCCGCCTTTGCGATGCGCCGCCAGCGAGCGACTCTGTTCTCGCCGCCCGCGCTCTCCGAGCGCGCGCAGATCACGGGGACGATGTTGGCGGCGCCGAGCTCGACCGATTTCTCCACCACGTCGTCGAATTTCGCGCCCTTCGTCAACGCTTGCAGTATCGTGACCTGCGCCGGAAGTTCGCCGCCCTGCTGCGCACTCGGCCGGCGTGCGACTGCCATGACTCCATCGCTGCCGACGCTCGCGAAGTCCGCTTCCCACGCGATCCCCTCGGCGAGCAGCGTCAGCGGATCACCGGGCCGGCTTCGTAAAACCGTGGACGCATGTCGTGCGTCATCGGCGTCGAGCGCCACCGAAGCACCGGCGACGATTTTCGACGTCACGAAATATCTAGGCCCCGGCATCACGGCCTCGCGTGAGCGAACGCGACCCATTCGCCCGAACGCCGCTCGCCGATCCTACGAAGGCCTTGCGCGGCAAAGGCTGCGAGCACGTCGTTGCGACCGGCGCGGTGAATCCCGGCGGAGATGAGCACACCGCGGGGGGTCAGCGATGCGGCGAGTTTCGGTGCGAGGCGGACGAGAGCGTCGGCGGTTATGTTCGCCGCTACTAGCGGCGCTTCTGAGAATCTCGCCGGAGGACCGTTGCTTCGGCGGACACTGATCGCCTTTACGCCGTTTGCACGGAAATTTGCGCGGGTTGCATTGACTGCGATCGGGTCGATATCGCACGCGTGAACTTTTGCGCCGCACATCGCGGCTGCGATCCCCAAGATACCGGATCCGCAGCCGATGTCGATCATCGCGACTCGTGGCCGCACATGGTCCAACACGAATTGCAGCGCGGCCCGCGTGGTCGGATGTTGGCCGGTTCCAAACGCCATGCCGGGATCGAGCCGCAGCGTGCGCGCCGTTCCGGGCGCGACGAAATCTTTCTCCCATGACGGCCCGATGAACCAGCCGGGCACGATGCGAAACGGTCTATAGAATTGCTTCCATGACTCGGCCCAGTCTTCGTCGCGCACGACCACCGGCGAATCAACGATGACGTCGCGGAACAACGCGGCGCTCGACGCCTCGCGCACGGCGCGCGTCAGCGCACGGGCGATGCCGTCGGATGCATCGTCACGAACATAAGCTGACACTTTTGCGCGCGTAGATGGCGGAGCATCGTCGCCGCCTTGCTCGACGGAGACGCGGACTCCAGTCGCGCGTTGGAGCACCGCGCTCGCGGCTTCGATGTCGCGAGCGCGAACGGAGAGCGAGAACCGGCGCCAGTCGGTCGGCGTGCTCAAGCGCCGCCGAACGCGCCTTTGATCTTCGAGATGAAACCTTTGTCGTCGACGACATCGCCGCCGGCGCGCGCGAACTCTTGCAACAGTTCTTTTTGCTTTCCGGTCAGCTTTGTCGGCACGCGCAGGCCGACATCGACGAGCAAGTCGCCGCGGGCGCCGCTTCGATTCTTCGGCAAGCCCCGCCCGGCGATGCGGAACGTCGCGCCTGGCTGTGTTCCCGGAGTCACGTCGAGCATGGCGGGACCATCCAAAGCGTCGATCTCGAGTTTCGCACCGAGGACGGCCTGCGTGAACGAGATCGTCGTCTCGCAGCGCAGGTCGGCGCCGGCGCGTTCGAATATCTCGTGCTGCTTGACGTGGAAATACACGTGGAGATCGCCGGCCTGCGCGCCCCGTTCGCCCGCTTCACCTTGACCTGTGAAGCGCATTCGGTTGCCGGTCTCGACACCCGGTGGAATCTTGATCGTGACGCGCCGGCGCGATTCGCGCCTGCCTTTGCCGCCGCACGATTTGCAAGGGTCGGCGATCACTTGACCGGTGCCGCCGCAGCGCGCGCACGGCGCCGACGTCACGAATTGCCCCAACGGCGTGTTGCGCACTGCCCGCAGCTGCCCGCTGCCGCCGCAATCGCGGCACGTCACCGGCTTTGCCTTCGATGCAGAGCCAGTCGCGGCGCACGTATCGCACGGTCCGAGATGATCGAATGAGATCTCGCGTTCGGCTCCGCGCAGCACGTCTTCGAGCGTGATCTCGAGGTCGTAGCGCAAGTCGGCGCCTGGCTGCGGTCCGCTCGAGCGGCGCTGCCCGCCTGCCGCGGCGCTGAAAAACATGTCGAAGATATCGCCGATGCCGTCGCCGCCGAAGCCGAATCCGCCGGGGCCGGCACCGCTGGTCGCGCCGTTGCCGATCGTGCCGTAGTGGTCGTACTGCGATCGCTTCGCTGGGTCGGAGAGGACTTCGTAGGCCTGATTGATCTGTTTGAACTTCGCCTCGGCACCCGACTTGTCGCCGCCGCGAGCGACGTCGGGGTGATGGCGCCGCGCGAGCGCGCGATAGGCTTTCTTTATTTCGTCGTCTGACGCGCCGCGCGCGACGCCGAGAACCTCATAGAGGTCTTGTCGGGTCGGCACGGATCAGCTCACCGCGTTTCCACGCGGCGTCACTCGAGCGACTCGCCTTCGAACAGCGTGTGCAGACTCGTCGCCATGCAGTTCATCAACGCGATGAGCCGGGCGTACTGCATCCGGCGCGGTCCGAGAACGCCGACGGCGCCGACGTTCCGGTCGCCCACGCGATACGGCACCGCGACGACGCTGCACTCGTTCATATCGACGTTGCCGAGCTCGTGGCCGATGCTGACGGTTGCGCCGTCGCTGTCGAGCGAATGTTGCAAAAGATCATACAGTGTGCGCTGTTCCTCGAGCAGATCGAGGATCGCGCGCAACTTCCGCAGGTCGCGGAATTCTTGCTGATCGAGCAGATTGTGCGCACCGCCGGCGAAGAGCCGTCGCTCCATCGGCGCTTCGCTCTTGACCGTGAAGAGCTCTGCGAGGACGCGCGTCACTTCCGGCGGCACTGGTGCCTCGGCGTTCAGGGACCGCAAGTTGCCGATCGTGATGTCGGAGAGCATGCGGCCCGCGAGATGCCGGTTGAGGACATTGCATGCGTGCGTCAGCTGATCTGCGGTCACGTCCGATTCGGTTTCGATCGTGGTCTGCGCGGCAAGCCCTAGATCGGTCACGAGTACGATATGGACGGTGCGGGAGCCGACCCAGATGAGTTGGACGTGCTTGAACAGCTGGCTCTTGAGGCGCGGCGCGATCGCGAACGCGATATTGCGCGTGACGCTTGAGAGCACGTGCGACGCATTTTCGACCACGGTGTCCAGTTGGCGGCTCGCACGCCGCACTTCCACATTGATGCGTTCGGCGTCTTCGGGCGTGAGCGCCTCGGGAAGCATCAGCCGGTCGACATAGTAACGATAGCCGAGGTCCGACGGCACGCGCCCGGCCGACGTGTGCGGCTGATCGAGATAGCCTTCTTCTTCAAGACTCGCCATCTCGGCACGCACGGTGGCCGGGCTCACGCCGAGGTTGTATTTCTGCGTCAGCGTCGCCGAGCCGACCGGTTCGCCGGTCGCGATGTACTCGTAGACGATCGTGCCGAGAATTGAAGTCTTGCGGCGATCGAGCGGCGCGCTTTCGTCGACTGCGAATTGCGCGCTCGGCCCCAATGGGGCCGCGCCTTTCAAGGACTTCGCAGCGCGTTCTCCAGATCGTGTCATTAGCAGTCTTCTAGTTCGAGTGCCAAACGCGCGCGCCCTCTTGCTTCGCAGGGCGGCTTGTTGTCCCGCCTGAACCCCGGCGCGTGGAATCTTCCTTAGATATATCGACAGTAGTATCGACCGCGCCGACAGCTCTCGTGACTGGCAGCGCCGCCGGCCTGATGCGCGGCGTTTGCGTGTCGCTCGGTCAGCGCGGCTATCGCATCGCCTGCAACTATCGACCCGAGCGCGGTGACGCCGACGACACGCTGGCATTTCTTCGTGGATTCGGCATCGAAGCGGTTGCGTTTCTGGCGGACGTAGCCGATCCCGAGCAAGCCGAAGGGCTGATCCAATCGGTCATCGATCGTCTGGGGCGGCTCGACGTGCTTGTATGCGGTGCCGGACCGATGCTCGTGCGCGACCTGCACGCGACTGGTGTCGCCGACTTTCGCGCGATGATCGACGGCAATCTCACGTCAGTGTATGCTTGCACGCGCGCGGCGTTGACGCCGATGCGTTCGCAGCATCACGGCCGCATCATCACATTCGGGATGACCGGCAGCGAATCGACCCAAGGCTTCCGCCACCTCAGCGCGTATGCGGCGGCGAAAGCGGCGGTCGTCGCATTCACAAAGTCGATCGCGCTCGAAGAAGGCCCGTTCGGGATCACATGCAACGCGATCTGCATCGGCGACATCCGCGACAAGACCGCAGACCGCGCCACCGCGCTCGAACGCCGCGAGTACCGAAATCCGACGACGCGCCCCGGCAGCTGGCAAGACATCGGCGACGCGGTCGCTTATCTCGCGAGCGATGAAGCATCGTTCGTCAACGGCGCGGTGCTCACGGTCGGCGGGGGCTGGCAAGGATTTTTCGCGGACTACTCGCGCTGGCCGTGACTTAGTCGAAGGGGCCGATTTTATATCGGCCCACGTTTCGGTCGCCGGGCCGACATAAAGTCGTTCCCTTCGACAATTCCTGATCGTCCGACGTCTACGTGCCTTTGTCCGCGCCGAAGTAGTGCACGAACTTCACGATGAGCGCCGGCAGCGTCGCAAGTTGATTGGGGTCGCCGTACACGACGTACAATTCGTCCGCGCCGACGCGCTTGTGAAAGGCCACCGAAACGTTTGACGCATCCGTGTATCCGCATGCGGACTTCAGCGGTGCGGCAATGCACGACGGCGGCGGAAACAAAAGCTCCGGCGCCGTTCCGATGATCCGCCGCAAGCCGACCGCTAACGACGAACTCGAATTGAACTGATAGGTGAAAGTCGCGCGCTGGAGCCATTGGACGTTCTTCACACTAGGGTAGAGCGTCGAACCGACTCTGACGAGATCCGTCGTGTCGTTCGTATTGTCGGCCTCCAGCGCGAGCGTGCCGCGCGGCGTCGCCCGCAGCGTCGCCAAGCGCGTGGTTGACCGCAGAAAACCTGGTCCGAAGCGGCCGATGTTGTAGCTGATCGAGGTCGGCGTCGACGTCTGACTTCCATGACTGAAGGCCGCCCCGTTTTGATCGATCATCGAGCCGTAGCCGTTGGGCAGCAACAGAAATTGGTAGCCCGACGAGGTCGCAAGCGTGTACTGCGTCTTCGTGTTGATCGTCAGACTCGTGAACGCGTCGGCCAGCTGCAATGCGCCCGCGCTGTTCTTGAAATGTTCGATGTCCTGAGACAGCGTGTAGCTTTGGATAAAGCTTGTCGGCGCGTTGTCGAATTCATGCGTGACGAAGAGCGTCGGACCATGGATGTCGTTGATCTGCGAAAGTCCGTCCGGAGGAGCATACTCTGGGCCGATGTCGTGATAGGCTGGAAAGAAGCCGCTCTTCTGCGAGAACAGATTCAAACCCCATTCGTTGTAGTGGCCGAGTGTCGGTGCCGTGACGCCGCTTCCGGTCTCGCCCCCCGCGGTGGCATACACGCTGAAGTTATGATGGTTGCCGACGGTGAGCTGGTAGATGGAAGTCGTGTCGGTGAGGCCTGGCGCTACCGTTGCGAACCGTAGCACGTTGAGGATGTCGCGCCGGTCGGCTGTCGTGTAGATCATGGTCTGCGCGTTGTCGCTGCGTCCGTCCACACCGAGCGCGTCAAAGCCTGCGAATTGCGCTTGGCCTTGCACGCCTTCCACCGCGTAGCCCTGTTGCGGAGTTGGAATCGACGGCGTGTAGAGGAACGGCACGTCGTAGCAGTCGTTGCAGTTGAAGTTGTTGTAGAAATTCAGACCCTGCGTGAAGAACGGCCGCACTTCAGCGAACTGGCGCGAGAACGCGGTGGGCGATATCGTCTGCTGATCCTGATCGACGTTGGAATAGTCCGGATAAAGCGAACTGAAGAATGACGCGGTGTTGGTGATCGGCAAGGAGATGTCGGCGCCGACGCGCGCGCGGTTGCCGTTTGCGCCGGCGGATCCCACTTGGCCGAGCGTATACAGGCCAAGTCGCGGTTTCGTGCGGGTGCTCCCCGTCGCGACGTTCATCCCCGTCAGAAAGCCAGTGAAACTGACGTTGTCGGTGCTGCGCTGCGCGCCGTCATGCGCCCATTCAAACGTCTGCCCGGTCGCATGCAGCGTGCGATCGAATTGCAGGCGCCACGTGGAGCGGCCGTCGCCGCGCATGACGTTCATCGGGATCTGCTCGGTGACGATGTAGCCATCTTTGGTTCGGCTCGCGACGGCTATCCAGTGCGGCGCGAACGAAGAATTCTCGCCCGAGTATTCATTGCGCGTACCGATGGGGTTCGCCGCGAAGAAATATTCAAAGCCGTTCTCGCCGCTGGGCCATAGGTAAACGCGCACGGCGTCGTCCGCGCTCAGCGAGCTGTCGTTGGTATGATTTGTCGCCGTGATCTGCTCGGACTGTTTGGCGACGAACGCGACGTAGAGGCTCGTCTTGTCGGCTAAAAGATATACGTCGGTCGGTTCCGACGACGGCCGGCGGAATTGATAGTCCCACGTCATCTGGACGTGGGTCGCTTTGCTCCACAGTGGATCGTTGAGGGTGCCGTCGATCTTTGGCGCTGCGTCCGCGCGGCTCACCGCGACCGCAAAAGTTGGTGGGCTGTCTGCAAAGGCCGTGCTCGGGTAGCCGAGATACGCGACGGCGAGCGTCAGGCACGCCACAAGGCTGAGGCGGATTTGATGCATAGAAGCAACTCCGAGCGACAGCGGCATTATAACTAATGAATTAGTTACTAAATCCCGCAGCTCCTTTTTTCTACTGGCTGAAGGGGCCGACGCTAGTCGGCCCCTTCAGATCGATCCTAAAGGTCAGGTCGGTCTTAGACCGAACGGCCGCGCGAGGGGCACTCACACATGAACGATTTCAAACAGTTCCTGTTGCGCGGCAACGTCGTGGATCTGGCAGTGGGCGTGGTCATCGGCGCGGCATTCGGCACGGTAGTCACCGCGCTCGTGAAAGATTTCATCACGCCGCTTGTCGCGGCGTTCGCGGGAAAACCGGATTTTTCGGCGATCCACTTCACGGTCAACAACAGCGTCTTCGGGGTCGGCGATTTCCTGAACGCGGTCATCTCGTTCGTTTTGGTCGCGCTGGCGGTCTTCTTCTTCGTCATCAAACCGATCAACTATCTCGTGGCCCGCTCGCGCAAAGAGCCGCCGCCCGATCCGACAACGATGAAATGCGCAGAATGCTTGAGCGAAATCCCTGTCGGTGCGAAGCGTTGCGCGTTCTGCACGTCGACGGTGACCGCGCGCTAAGCGCTCAGTCGCGCGCGCACGGCCGCAAGATCGTGCACGCGGGTGGCCGGCGGCAACGCGCTCACGATGCGCCGTCCGTACGACATCGTCTCGAGCCGGCCGTCCAACACGCACATCAAGCCGGTGTCTGTGGCGCTGCGGATGAGCCGGCCCAATCCCTGCTTCAAGCGTAGCACGGCCGCCGGTACCATCAGCTCGTCGAACGCATCGCCGCCCGCTTCGCGGACTGCGATGCCGCGCGCTTGCAGCACGGGATCATCGGGCGGCGGAAACGGGATACGGTCGACGATCACGCACGACAGCGCCTCGCCCACGACGTCGACGCCCTCCCAGAACGACGCGGTCGCGAACAGCACCGGATGACGTTGCGCGCGGAACCACTCAAGTATCCGTCCTTTGGGCATGTCGCCCTGCGTCAGCGACGGATAGGGAATGGCGGGTGCGACGGCCGCTGCGACCGCCCGCATCACCGCATGCGACGTGAAGAGGACGAACGCTCGTCCAGCCGTCGCATGCAGCACGTCGATCACAACCGGCACCGCGTCGCGCGCGAAATCCGCGCTCTTCGGATTAAGCCGCTCGGGCGGCAAGTAGAGCATCGCTTGGCGGGCGTGATCGAACGGCGAATCGACGACGACTTCATCGACGAGCGCGTCTGTGAGTCCGAGTTGACGGCGCAAATACGTGAAATCTTGACCGGTCGCGATCGTAGCCGACGTCAGCACCACGCACGCCGTCTTGTCGAACAGACGCTCGCGCAGTATGGGCGCGACGGTGAACGGCGCTGAGATTGCCGCGAAGTCGCCGCCGCGCGCGTCGCCGACCCGCTCGGCCCACGAGATCCACTCGTTTCCGACGAGCCGCATGCGCTCGATCGCAAGCGTTTGCGAGACGACTGCCTGCACGAGCAGATCGCGGCGCCGCTCGAGCGCCTCTTCATCCATGTTCGGAAAGCGCGACGCGCTATGCCAGTTCGACGCCAACCAGTTCTCGGTCCGGTAGAGCGCGCGCTGCAGCGGGTCGAGCAGTTCCATCGCGAGATCGTTGTCGTGCAGCGCGTAGCGCGACCGCGATCCGGCCGCAAGCGCCGCGGTGAATTCCTCGATCGCGTGCGCGAGCTCTGCGTCAAGCGATTCATCGATATGATAGTGACGCGTCATCTTGCGCCGCAGACGTCCGACCGACGCGCGCGAGATGGATGCGGAAAACGCCGCCGTCGCCCAGTCGTCGATCTGGTGAGCTTCGTCCAAGATCGCGTGGTCGAATGGCGGAATAAGGCCGCCGCCCATCGCGAGATTCGCGAAGAAGAGCGCGTGATTGACCACCACGATATCCGCGTAGCGCGCCGCTTCGCGTGCGTGCATGTGGAAGCAGCGTTCTGGGCCGAAGAACTCGCACGCCTCCATGATGCAATCGTCGACGTCGGTGTCGAGTTCGCTCCACAGCCTGTATGGCGGCTCAAAATCCAGTTCAGCTTTGTCGCCTGTGTCCGTGCGCGCAGCCCAGCGGAAGATGCGTCGTTCGTCATCGGATCGCGCAAGCGTCAACTGGCGCTGGAGCTGGCCGGCTTTGTCCTTGCAGAGATAGTTCGTCCGGCCTTTGAGCTGCACCACGCGCGCCGAACTTCGCAGCGCGCGCAACACGAGCGGGATGTCTTTAGTCACGAGCTGCTCTTGCAGAGCGATCGTCGCTGTGGAGATCACGACGCGCTGCTCGCCGAGCACCGCGGGAATGAGGTAGCCGACCGATTTGCCGGTCCCAGTGCCGGCTTCGGCCATGACGTGGACGTTTTCCAACATGCCGCGCTGCACGCGTTTAGCGTAGGTGATCTGCGCTGGCCGATGCTCGTAGCCCGGCAGAGCGCGCGCGATCAGACCACCCGGACCGAGCGCGTCCTCGATGGTGTAGGATCCCGCATCGCGGTTACCCAGATCATCAATGCTCAAAGCCGACTGCTACGCCCGGTCAAATACCACGACAGGGTTTCGGTGGGAGTGAATAGATGCGGCTCTATCGGACACGCGACGATGTGGGCGATCGTCGTAGGTTCTGTCTTAGTATGGACGTTGACGTAGGTCGTCGATCCGGACTCGACGCGCGCAGCGGCGCAGCCCCACTGGCCGCCGCCCGAGATGCGGATGTGATATATCCCCGGCTCTAGGGATAGAAACTCAAAGTGTCCGGAGCGATCGGAGGTCGCGCCTGCCTGCGCCGTGATGGGTCCGCCGTCGCCGAAATACCACCACTGCGGACCGAAGTTATCGCCGGGCATAGCCTCGTCCAGATAGGACGGCGATGACACTATCGATACCTTCAATCCGGCCTCCTTTTGGTCGTTCGCGAGGCTCAGGACGTAACCGCTTAAGACGCCGTTTGTGTCTGCAACCGAAAGGATCGGGCAGCCCACAAGCGTCGTTACTATGATAAGCGCGCACCAGATACGGGTTTTCATCCGCCTTCGTCTTCCCATGCTTTGCGCTGCGCGCGTTTGCGCGCGGCTGCTCGCTCTTGCTCGAGCCGCGATTTTGACACCTGGGCATGACTATTCACGGGCAGCGACGGCCGCTGCGCGCGTCTGCGTTGGACCTCGATCTTCTCCTGTATCGCGCGCAGCCGGCCGGGCGTCGCGATCTTCTTCTTGCGGGGCATCTCGTTCTTTCTTACGTCGCGCAGCGGACGACTCCCGCGGCCACGCGCGGTGCCGCTTGCTCTCTCTCCATCATTACCGAGCGATCGCGCCTTAGCCTTACGCAAGGCGTGAAACTGTGCCTGCGAGAACTCTGGCCGCCCGCAGTGAATCCACGGCGTCAACTGCATGGGTATTTTTCTTCTATTCGACCGATCGGCGGACACCTCATGACTGACCACACGGACGTCAACCTCGATCTCGTCAGCGTCACGAAGAGCGTGGCGGAGACCGATCGACGACGGGCGCTCGTCGAAGACGAACTCACGCAGGCGCAGACCGTCGTCGAATCGTTAAAAGCCCGCAGCACTGCGCTCAGTGAGTCGGTGTTAGAACTGCAGAAAAACCTCGATGCGACGAAAGCTCTGAAGGCGCGCGAAGATTCCGAACTTTCCAAGATCGCCGAAGCGCGGGGGCGCGCGGTCACCGAGCTCACCGCGCTGACGCGCAGCGTCGACGAGTTGCGCGACGCGAGCGAACGCGACGCTTCGAAGATCGGTGCGAGCTTGGAAGACGCGAGAGCCCAGATCGCCACGATCGAATCCAACGTTGTCGCCGCGCGTGACGGGGCGCTCTCTGCTCAAGACACGATCGCATCGCTGCGGAACAATGTCATCGACGCGCGCGCTCAAGCCGACGCACTGGCCACGCTCATCACGAAGTCGGAAGAGACCGCTGCCGCGGTGTTCGCCGCAGCGAAAGAATCGCTCGATCACCTCGCGGCAGCGCGTTCAGCGCTGGACATCGCGTCCGGCCGGAAGGCAGAAACCGAAGCCAGCTGCTCGGCGCTTGCCGCGATCAGCAACGCACTGCACGCAAAGACGAATGACGCGGCGATGTCCATGAAGGCCATCGATCAGCTGATCGCCGAGCAGAACGCGCAAACCACATCGCTTGCCGAACACGTCGCCGCGATCGGCAAGCTCGTCGGCCAGCCCGACGCTTCCAACGGAACTGCCAAGGCGGAGCCGCCGGTCGAGGCGCCAAGAGACAGTGAGGCAAGCAGCAGGTTCGCAGACGCGCTTTATTCCCTCGCCGTTCTCGCGCACGCTCGGTTGGTCGCGCAAGACGAAGCGGATCATCTCAGCCTCGAGTTGCGCTCCGACCTCGGCACTGCGGTGCTGCGAGAATCCTGGTCGAAGACGGTCGCCAAACCGCAGTCGGTCGCACATCGGCTTATCTTCGCGGAAGTGCTCAGAGCGGTCGGCGACGTCAAAGCGGCGGTGGTCTACTACGAGCAAGCCGCGTTTGCGAAGAATTCGCATCCGGTCGTCCGCTACTTGGTCGCGATCGCATACATCAAAATGGATCTGCTCGACCGAGGCATGCGCGTCATGCAGGCGCTCGCGCGCGATCGAGGGGGCCGGACGTTGAGCTATATCCTCGAGGCGCTTCGATTGGAGCAGTCCGGTCGAGCGGACGAAGCGATCGTCGCGCTAACGGACGTCGTGTCGACCAAAGGTCTGCCGAAATGGGAGTACGACGAGACGCTGCGTCAGCTCGGCGGATTGCACGAACGCATGCACAACGAACACGCTGCACGCTCGTGCTATGAACAGGTAGACGCGAACGGGCCGGGCTTAGTGGACGCGCGCGGACTCATCCGAGCGCTGCAACGCCAACCGGTCTGACATTGCCGGAGCTGACCTTGGTCAGCGAACCCGCATGGGCTTACGGCCCTCCCAAGTCGTCGTCCGCCGGCACGTTCGGATCAGGCACGGACGGTCTTGGAGCTTGGATCGGCGCGAACATGCGCGGCTGCTGGCTGAAATTGAAACAGTCGGAAAGATCATCGGCGCGGAAATCCGTCTGATTGAGCGTCCCTACACCAAACGTCTCCTCCGCGAATCGCAGGATGCTGCCGAATTCATGTTGCGTGTGCGACACGTATCCCATTTTGGCATACGGCGATATCACGAGAAGCGGTACGCGGAATCCGAGTCCGTACTGATCGACCTGCGGCGGAGTGACGTGATCGTACCAGCCGCCCCAGTCATCCCAGACGACGAAGATCGCGGTGCTGCTCCAGTTCGGACCTTCACCGATCGCGTTGACGAGTGAAGCCACCCAAGCGGGGCCGCTATCGCCGACGGAATTCGGATGATCGCTCATATTGCCGGCCGGCGTGACCCACGAGACGCTCGCCATGTTATTCGAGCCGAAGTCTATCGCGGTGAGGTTGCTCTTGTAATACGGATCCATCCTCGGCCGGTTCCAATCGGGTCCGAAGCGGATGTGGCGGATCGCATCGTATCCGTTCCACTGATCTTTGGGCGCGGGCGAATAATCGCGCCACGTTATGTGAGCGAAATCGAGCTCGTCGGCTAACGTCGGATAGTCGAAGCAAGGGAATCCGTATGTGTATTCCTGGCCGAACGAATTGAGCGCGAGCACGGTCGCCCCAGCGTTCGAGTCGCAGCCCCACGGACTGCCGCTCTTGCTCGGATTCTCTGCCGCATACGGCGATTCGGCCGCTATGAGGTACTGGTGCGCCGGGAATGACGGACCGCTATTGCTCTGAAACATTCGGTCGGCCAGCACGTATTGCGACGCCATCGACCAGAGCGGTGCGGTATCGCTCCGCTGCACGTAGGAGAATGAATAGTTCGGTATCTTGCTCTTGGTGCCCGGAGTCGAATTGCTGACGAGATTGAAGCCGTCCATCTTGCCATTGTCATACGCGTTCAACCAGTCGCCGTGGCTGTGACCCGGGTCGGTCACGCTCCAAAGCGGGATGGCTTTGAGCGTATGAAACTTGCCATGCGAATCATAGCCGCCTTGAGCGGTGTCGGCGCCTGGGAATCCGTTGAACAAGTTGTCCAGGGTTCTGTTCTCTTGAATGATGATGACGATGTGTTTGATCAGCGGCCCGGGCGTCGGCGTGGGTGACGGCGTCGGTGTTGGCGGTGGAGTTGGCGACGGGCTCGGCGACGGCGTCGGAGTCGGCGACGGGCTCGGCGACGGCGTCGGAGTCGGCGACGGGGTCGGCGACGGCGTTGGAGTCGGCGACGGCGTCGGCGTCGGTGTCGGAGTCGGCGATGGCGTCGGTGTCGGTGTTGGA
>Ga0210384_10000110_pt1 | contig 121412 bp, 110 predicted proteins | sample IncBWH2MmetaG_FD_160574 | JGI IMG/M metagenome (GOLD analysis project Ga0210384, IMG submission 160574) | Forest soil microbial communities from Barre Woods Harvard Forest LTER site, Petersham, Massachusetts, United States - Inc-BW-H-2-M | ecosystem: Environmental > Terrestrial > Soil >...
GCGGCCCGGCCGAACCGGGTCTTCACCCGTGATCAATTACTCGATGCCGTCTGGGGAACGGAGCGGTTCGTGACGCCGCGCAGCGTGGACGTGTATGTCCGGCGGTTGCGCGAAAAAGTGGAAATGGATCCTCAACATCCGGCGTACATGAAAACAATTCGCGGCGCCGGCTACATCTTCGAGACCCGTGCGAGCTAGGCTGTTCTGGAAACTGGGGCTGACGTACATCGCGCTGCTGATGGGCGTGTTGCTCACGGTTGACTTGTTCACCGCGAGCGTACTCCGCCGCGAATACCTGCGGTCTGCCAATGAAAAACTCTCCTCGTTGCTGAAACTCGCGCTGGCGCGTCCGCCCCAGTCAGGGGATCTGGCAGATCTTCAATCCTGGGCGGAGTATATGGCACGGAGCGGCGTGCGCGTGACCGTGATTGACAGCACTGGACGGGTGCTGGCCGAAACTGCGCGAGATCCCGAAACGCTCGAAAACCACCTCAACCGCCCAGAGGTGCAGCAGGCACTCTCGACCGGCACGGGTGAATCCGTGCGGCACAGCAAGACGGTTGACCAGGATCTCGTGTATCGAGCGGTGCTGTACCAGCCGCCGGAAAGTGCGCCACGAATCCTGCGCATGGCCATCCCACTCGGTGAAATTGATTCTTCCCTGGCCGAGCTTCGAGGGAAGTTGCTGCTGGCGTCGCTCTTGATTCTTGCGATTGGTACGATGGCCTCGCTCGGTTTTTCCCGGATGTTTGCGGCCCGCGTGGAACGCTTGAAAACTTTCTCGCGGCGCGTTGCCGAAGGAGATTTTCGGCCGCTCCTTGCCGAAGAGCCGCGCGACGAACTCGCCGATCTTGGAGAGGCGCTGAATGAGACGGCCAGGCAACTGGACCTCGAGATCCGGTTGTTGAGCGGCGAGCGCAACCGCTCGAGCGCGATCCTGCGAAGCATGGTGGAAGGCGTGGCGGTGATTGACGCGCAGGAGCGATTGGTGTTCTGCAACCGCGCGTTCTCCGAAATTCTGAATTTGGACGCAGCGAGCATCGAAAAACGCCCGCTCATCGAACTGGTTCGCATCTCGGAATTGTTGGAATTGATTCGCAGGGCCCTGCAGGGCGAAGAGGGCTTGCAGAGCGATATCGCCATGGGTTTTGTCCAGCAGCGAAACTTCGTCGTGACGGCGGCGCCAGTGAAAGCACTAGAAGCGAGCGCGGCGAGCGGGGCTACGGCGTCCGAAAAACCCTCCGGCGCAGTGGTGGTATTGCACGACGTCACCGAATTGCGGCGGCTTGAGCGCGTGCGGCAGGATTTCGTCGCCAACGTCTCGCATGAATTCAAGACACCGCTGACCGCCATTCAGGGTTTCGCCGAGACGTTGCTCGCCGGAGCGCTCGATGATCCCAACAACAATCGCCGCTTCCTCGAGATTATCCGGGAACACGCCGCGCGTCTCGCGCGCTTGACCGACGACCTGCTAAAGCTTGCGCGCATCGAAGCGGGCAAGCTCGAGATCGAGTTCTCGCACGTCGGATTGACGGAGTTGATTGAGGGCTGCGCCGAAACTGCCTTGCTGAAAGCCAGCCGCAAGCAGATCACCCTGGAAATCGACATTCCTCCGGGGATGCCGGCGCTCCGAGGGGATTCCAGCCTGCTCCGCGACGTTCTTCAGAACCTGCTGGACAACGCCATTCAGTACACCCCGCCAGGGGGGCGAATTCACGTAAACGTCGCGTCGGGAGCGCGCGAAGCCGTAATCACGGTCGCCGATAGCGGCATCGGGATTCCCGTCACGGAACAGGAACGCATTTTCGAGCGCTTTTTCCGCGTGGACGCGGCTCGCTCACGCGAGGCCGGCGGAACGGGACTGGGGCTGTCGATCGCAAAACATATTGTGGAAGCCCATGGCGGCCGCTTGTGGGTCGAAAGCACGGTCGGCAGCGGCTCGAAATTCTCTTTTTCCGTGCCGCTCGCGAGCTGACCTCCGCTTCGGTTGTCTTGAAAGATTCACGCGCCCTTCATCCGCTTGCAAAAATCCCGCGCCATCGTGTAAGCGAGCATAAAAGATTCCGGTGCGCCGGGATTTTCTGGAGAGCCTGGCGGGAGGGTAGAAAACGTGGGAGCAGCAAAAAGCGGCGCAGAAGGATTCCAGCAAAACGTGCTGGTGAATTATCTGGTTTCGCAGGCGCGCACCGTGGAGTCTTCCGTGAACCGCGCGCTTTGGGCCCTGCTGGAACGCAACGAACGCGTCGCAAGCGAAGTCTTCCTCACCGAGCCGCGCATCAATGAAATGGAGATCCTGATTGACGAACACGCCATCCGCCTGTTGCGCGAACCCCATTTGTTGGACACCGATGTACGCTTGATCGTTGCCACGCTCAAGATTAACAACGACCTCGAACGCATGGGTGATCTGGCCGTCAACCTCAGCGAGCGCGCCATCTCCCTGGCTGGCATGGGCGAAGTGCACTCCCCGATGGAATTAGAACCCATGACGACAGCGGTGCGCGCCATGGTATCGAAATGCCTGGGCGCGCTGATTCACCAGAACGTGGACCTCGCGACGCAGGTGCTTGAAAGCGACGACGTGGTGGACCAGTATCGCGATCAGCTCTTCGAAGCGCTGCTCTCCGGCATGACCCAGGACCCCGCACTGGCCGCCCCGAACCTGCATTTCGTCCTCGCCTCGCGCCACCTGGAGCGCATAGCGGACCATGCAACGAATATCGCCGAGGACGTCCTGTTCTGGGTTCGTGGACTGGAAGTGCGTCACGGCCGCGCCAAGCTCTTGGAGGCCGAGCCGCAGGATACTGCGACCGCCGCTGGCGCGATGTAATTAAGTTTTCACTGCTCGTTCATCGCAGGTTCAAGGAATCTGCCTAGGCTGCCAATGGAGCGAGGCAAGGCGGGTGTGTCGGGCGTCGTTCTCGCTTATATTTTTTCGATGGTCCTGCCTGAAATGGCCGTTTTTGCCGGGCTGGCCCGAGCCGAGAGTTCCATACAAGTTCCTGCGCTCCTGCACTTTGCGCCGGAAGCAAGGCAGTTTACGACCTGCCCACCAACGAGGCGCGGCCTGATCACACCCCCGGGGCCGCGCCTCCATTCCTTGCTTGGCGACCTGGGCCTATTTCACCCCGAATTCGCGGCGATGTAACACTGCTGTAACATTTGACGTCGAAAATCACGATGGAGGAGATACCACCAAACATGCGAAAGACCATACTCGTAGTGTGGCTGCTGCTGGGCTTGGCAGCGATCGCCGGGGCGCGGTCCGGCGGCACCGTGCTATTAAACGCTGCAGGCGCCACATTCCCCTACCCCATCTATTCGAAGTGGTTTGATGTGTATCACCAGAAGCACTCGGATATTCAGATCAATTACCAGTCCATTGGTTCAGGGGGCGGAATCCGCCAGTTACTTGCCGGCACCGTAGATTTCGGCGCCTCGGACGGCCCCATGTCCGACGAGCAGCTTGGGCAGGCGAAATTCAAGATCCTGCACTTCCCGACCGTCCTAGGCGCCGTGGTGCCGACTTACAACATCCCGGGCGTGACGGGCGAGTTGAACTTCACCCAGAAAGCGCTGGCGGGAATTTTTCTCGGGAGCATCACCAAGTGGAACGATTCTGAGATCGCTGGTGCGAACAAGGGCGTCAATCTTCCCAATGCCGACATAGTGGTGGTTCACAGGTCTGACGGCAGTGGCACGACCTACATCTGGACGGATTTCCTAGCAAAAGTCAGCAACGACTGGAAGACCAAAGTCGGCAACGCCGCAACTTCGGTGAATTGGCCGGTCGGACTCGGCGGCAAAGGCAATGAAGGGGTCAGCGGGTTGGTGAAACAAACTCCGAACTCGATCGGATACATCGAATTGATCTATGCCGTGCAGAACAACATCGCTTATGGAAAGGTGCAGAACGCGGCCGGCAAATTCGTAAAGGCCGATTTGGCGGGCGTCACGGCAGCGGCGGCTGAATCGGCGAAGACCATGCCGGATGATTTTCGCGTTTCGATCACGAATGCTCCCGGCCCCAATGTCTACCCGATTTCCAGTTTTACCTGGCTGCTGATTCCTGGGCAAATCCAGGATTCGGCGAAACGCGATGCCATCAAGGGATTTCTCGCCTGGATGCTTACCGAAGGTCAGAAGTACAATGAAGGATTGACCTACGCTCAGCTTCCCAAGGAAGTGATCGCGAAAGAAACGAAGGCGATTTCTCTGATTCAGTAAAAATGTCCGCGGCTGCCACTACCATCGCGCACGAGGCTCCGCCCCAATCGGGACCTCGTGCTTTTATTCGCCGGCTGGGGCATGGCGACGAACTGGCTCATCTCATCACCCTGACATTCGCGGCGGGGATCCTGCTGCTTACTTCTCTGCTGGTGTACGAGTTGTGGATCAATTCCCATCTTTCGCGCTCGAAATTCGGATGGATGTTCTTCTGGACTCGCGTGTGGGATCCGAACTTCGATAATTTTGGCGCGGCGCCCTTCATCTACGGCACGCTGGTCACCTCGGCCGTGGCGCTCGTCATCGCCGTGCCGCTGGGACTCGCGAGCGCCATTTTCCTTTCGGAACTCGCGCCACGAAAAATCAGCGACAGTATTTCATTCTTGATCGATTTGCTGGCTGCCGTGCCCAGCGTGATTTACGGCTTGCTGGGTATCTTTATCGTTGTCCCACTCATGCGCACCACGCTCGGGCCGATGCTGATCCATTCGGTGGGAAATGTTCCCTATATCGGGGCACTGTTTCGAGGACCGAACTACGGTGTTGGGTTTTTGACTGCGGGAATCGTCCTGGCCATCATGGTTGTCCCTTACATCATTTCGGTTTCGCGCGAAGTTTTGCTCACGGTGCCCCGCGAGCAGCGCGAGGCGGCGCTGGCACTGGGCGCAACACGATGGGAATCCACCTGGAAGGTGGTGCTGCCCTGGGCTCGTACCGGAATCATGGGCTCGATTTTTCTGGCACTGGCGCGCGCCCTGGGCGAGACCATGGCCGTCACCATGGTGATTGGCAACGCCGCGCGCATCAACCCTTCGCTCCTTTCTCCCGGTGACACGATCGCTTCGACCATCGCCAACCAGTTCACCGAAGCAACGGGCGATTTGTACCTGAGCGCGCTCATCGAGCTTGGCCTCGTCCTTTTCCTGATTACTTTCATATTGAATGGAATGGCGCGGATCCTCATCGTCCTAACTGAGCGCGGGGGAGGCCGTCCTGTATGAGCAGCCCGCGCATTGCCTGGCGAAAGTCATTGAACTTCGTGATGCTCAGCTTGACGGGAGTGGCCGCGCTCGGAGTGGTCTGCGTGCTGTTCTTGATTCTTGGATACTTGATGTGGAATGGCGGCGCGTCGCTGAACTGGAATTTCTTCACCCAGCTGCCGAAGCCTGTGGGTGAGACAGGCGGAGGCATGGCGAATGCCATCGTGGGCAGCCTGAAGCTGCTCTTGTTGGCGGCGGTGATGGGCCTTCCGGTCGGATTGCTTGCGGGCGTGTATCTGGCGGAGTTCGGCGGGCATACATTTTCATTCATCATCCGGTACACGGCGGATTTGTTGAATGGCGTGCCTTCGATCGTCATCGGCATCTTTGCCTACTCGCTGGCGGTGTTGCCGGTGAAGCATTTCTCGGCGTTGGCGGGCGGGGTGGCGCTCGCGATTATGGTCATTCCCATCACCGTACGCAGCACGGAAGAATTTCTGCGCGCCGTCCCCGGCAGCTTGCGCGAAGGCGCCATGGCACTCGGCGCAAGCAAGTGGAAGACGATCGCCACGGTAGTGCTTCCGGCTGCGAGCGGGGGCATTCTGACCGGCATGCTGCTGGCGCTGGCTCGCGTGGCGGGCGAAACAGCGCCGTTGCTCTTCACGGCGTTCAGTAATCGATATTGGGGTGAAGGATGGGGCCAGCCCATCGCCTCGCTCCCGGTGATGATCTACACGTACGCCATAGCCCCGTATGACGATTGGCACCGCCAGGCGTGGGCCGCTGGACTGGTGCTGCTGGGATTGGTTCTGCTTTCGAACTTGGGCGCCCGGTTTATTCTGGCACGCACCAAGGTTGCTTAATGGAAGCTGTGGATAGGGTGGCTAGGTTGAGCGGAGCACCACAACATGCATTTTCGGAAAAAGCGCTGCGAGATCCTGTGCCCATGGAAAAAACAAAAACGCAAGCATCCCAGCAGTCGTTGCGCCTGAAGATTTCGAACTTGAACTTCTTTTACGGCGCGAAACAGGCGGTCTTCGGGCTGAGCCTGGACATCCCGGTGAACCGTATTACGGCGCTCATCGGACCCTCCGGGTGCGGCAAATCCACTTTTCTGCGCACTCTGAACCGCATGAACGAAATTATTCGCAATACGCGCGTGGAAGGGGAAATTCTGCTCGACGGCCACGAAATTCGCGGGATGGATGTAGTCGCGCTGCGCCGGAGGGTGGGCATGGTGTTTCAACGCCCCAACCCATTTCCGAAATCCATTTATGAAAATGTGGCTTATGGGCTGCGCATCAATGGCTACAAGGGCCGGCTGGACGATCTCGTGGAGCACAGCCTGCGACGCGCGGCGTTGTGGGACGAAGTGAAAGATCACCTAAAGAAATCGGCGTTTGCGCTCTCCGGCGGCCAACAACAACGGTTGTGCATCGCGCGCGCGCTGGCCGTAGATCCGGAAGTGCTTTTGCTCGATGAGCCCTGCTCGGCTCTGGACCCGGTCACCACTGCGAAAATCGAAGAGCTCATGTTCCAATTGAAAGACAGCTGCACCATGGCCATCGTCACTCACAACATGCAACAGGCCGCGCGCGCGAGCGATTTCACCGCCTTCATGCTCGACGGCAAGCTGATCGAGCACAGCGAAACATCGAAGCTTTTCACCACGCCCACCGATCCGCGCACGGAAGCGTACATCACCGGGCGTTTCGGCTAGTGGCGCTTTCGTTTTTCGGTGCGGGCCAAGACGGCAGCAATGAAAAGAGGCTGAGGAACCATGGAACGTCACTTCGAGCACGACTTAGAGGAATTGAAGCAGCGGCTGTTGTGGATGGGCAGCCTCGCCGAACGCGCCGTCCATCAGGCGGTGCACGCCGTACTCGACGCCGAAGAACACCTCGCGGAGACCGTGCTGAGCGAAGAAGATGCCATCAACGAAATGCAGATTGAAATCGACGAGCGCGTGCAGCGCCTGCTGGCGCTTCAGCAGCCCATGGCCGCGGACCTGCGCTTTCTACTGGCCGTCTCGCGCATCAATGGAGACTTGGAACGCATCGGCGATCAGGCTGTGAACATCGCGCAATCCGCCCTGCGCGTTCTGCGCCACCCGCAAGTCAAACCCTATGTGGACTTGCCTCGCATGAGTGAATTGGCCGAGGCCATGGTCCGCGACAGCCTGAACTCACTGGTGCGCGGCGATCTGGACCTGGCGCAAAGCGTACTGCAGCGAGATGACCAGGTGGACAAGTTACGCGACCAGCTCTTCCGCGAATTGCTCACCTACATGATGGAAAATTCCGCGGTAGTCTTCGCCGCGTTCGAGCTAATACTGGTGGCAAAAAACCTCGAGCGCATCGGCGATCACGCCACGAACATCGCCGAAGACGTGATTTATTTCGTAGCCGGCCGCGACGTCCGCCACCCGGCCCTCGACCGCCGCTAGCGCGCTCTACCGTCTCCGGCGGCGGGTTTTCCTCCTCGATTCTCTGCGGTGAGTTCCTTCTTTCTGTGAACTCCTGGACCGGCACCTGAACACACCCGGGCCCCAGGGGCGGGGAGGAGCCATCCGATTAGACGCTTTCTAAATACGGGTGAGAGCAGCTGCTTCGTCTTCAGCTAGATCGAGAATGCTATCGAGTCGCACCATCTTCAGCAGCATCATCACGCGCTTGCTGGGCGCATAGAATGTGCACTTCCCTCCAGCCCGCTTCAGCGTCGTAAACGAACGCACCAGCGCTCCGATGCCGGAACTATCGAGCTCGGTGACGCCGGCAAGGTTCACTGCCACATGCGTGGACCCGGCGTCAATCAGTTGCTGGACTTGATTGCGGAATGATTCCTCCGCTTCGCCCAGCTTCAGCGGCCCTTCGAGATCCAGGATGGTAGCTCGACCAGCTTTACGGATGCTGATGTTCAAGGGTGCCTCTGTGCGCGTTGCAAAGCTAACTGAATTGCGCCCGCCAATCAAGAGGCTGCAAAAAACTCCTTCCTCCTCGCCGACCCGAGTACACTTCCTTGACGCACAAGCGCTGCATTTGCTAGGCTGCGCGCGTTCCCTCCCCCACAGCTTGTGCGGAACCCATCCCGCGATGGGAGAGTGAACTTGTCCCCACCCCGGGAGAGCTATGGAAACAACTTCCGCGCTCTTCGAATTGGCGAGCGTGTCTCTGGCCTGCCGCGATCAGGACACGCTGTTGAAAACATTCGCGGCACGGATTGGAGCGACGCTCGGTGCGCGCGCCGTGCTGGTTTGGATTTTCGATCCCGGGGCCGAAGCGCTGGTCTGCCGCATGCGCTGGACAGAGCCGGGCGAGCGCTTCAATCCCTCCGAAGACGCGGTGACCGAAGGACCGCTCGTAGTCGTTTTCGAATCAGCCGCCTCCTCCCGGCTCTCCGCGCGAGAAATATCCCCGGAAGCGCTCGAGCACCTGGAGGAAACCACCCGCACCCGAGTGAAGTCAGCACTGTACGCTTCTTTGCCGGGAGCGCAAGGTCCGGAAGGGGTCGTTGAAGTTCTCAACAAACGTGGTGGAGATTTCACCGCCGAAGATGTGCATTTCATCGAGGAAGCGAGCCGGTTGGCGGGCCAAGCGCTCACCAACCTGGGCGCTATCGAGGGCGAACGCCAAGCGCAACTCGCCACGCTCGAACGCCTCACCGCGCTGTACGACCTTGGTCGCACCTTTACCTCCACTCTCGAACTCGGTGAACTGCTTCCCATCGTGGCAGGCAAGATTCGCGACATCCTAGGCGCCGGGGCCTGCAATTTGTGGCTCGCTGATCCCGACGCCGACCAGCTCTACGTCGCGCAACAGGCTGGGGAAGATCCTACGGTCGAAGAGGACACCCGGACCTCCATGACCGAAGGGTTGCTCGGGGAAATTACCCAGCAGGCAAGTCCAAAGCTCGTTGAAGACGCCGCCGAAGAGCCGGGGCTTGAAGAGCGGCGGAAGGCCGCCGGTGAATTCGAAATTCAGACCTGGATGGGCGCGCCGCTGCGAAAAGAGGATGAAGTGCTCGGCGTGGTCGAGCTGCTGAATAAGAACGATGGCACGCCCTTCAATGAAGACGATCTGTTTTTCCTCTCGAGCGTCAGCGAACAGGCAGCCGTGGCGCTGCACAACGCGAACCTGCTCGAATCCGAGCGCAAAGTCCACGCCCTCGACGCGCTCCTGAAAATCTCGCAGGAAATCACTTCCACACTCGATCTCGACCACGTGCTAACCACGGTCGTTCAGAACGCCGCCACGGTCGTTCCGTTTGATCGCTGCGTGATCGGCTTCTTCGATCGCCGCCGCTTCCTGCTTGGCGCGGTATCAGGTGAAACCGAAGTTCCCAAGACTCGCGAGATGAGCGAATTGCGCGAGCGCCTGGAATGGGTGGCGGAGGAAGAAAATCCCATCTCCGCGGATCAACAGGAAGGTGGCTGGCGCCTGGAGCCGGAGGAGGCTCGCGCGCAAATTGTTGCCTTCCTCGAAGCCCACGAATATAAAGGTTTCTACGCTTTGCCCCTGCGCGACGACCAGGGCACACTGGGCGCTCTGGCTTTGTTGAGCAGCGAGTCCGACTTTCTCAATGACAGCAATAAAGAAACCGTAGCCATCCTCGCCAATCAGACCACCGTCGCCATTCGCAATGCGCAGCTCTACCAGCAAGTGCCGCTGGCCAATTTTCTGCAACCCCTGGCCAATCAGAAAAAGAAGTTGCTCTCCGTAGTGCCTCAGGGACGCTGGCGACAATATCTCGAGCGCGCCGGCATTGTCGCTGCTCTGCTTATCTTTATCCCCTGGCGCATGCGCGTAGGGACGGACGCGACCGTCGTCCCCGCCGAGCGCCGCATTGTCAGCACCATAGAGGGAGGAATCGTGCAGCGCGTGCTGGTCCACGAAGGCGATCGTGTGCAGCAGAGCCAGTTGCTGGCGCAGCTGTACAATGGCGACGACCGCGTCAAACTGGCGCAGGCCGAGGCGGCTCACTCGCAAGCCCAGCGCGAACTTGCTGACGCGGAATTTCACAACGATCCCGGAGCCGCGGGGCTGGCGAAAATCCGCGCCGACCTCCATGCCGCCGAAGTCCAGCTCGAGCAGCAGCGCGTGGCCGGCGCCCAACTTCTGGCGCCCATCGCCGGCATGGTGGTGACGCCAAAAGTGGAAGAAAAGGCTGGAACCATGGTGAAGCCCGGCGAGGGCTTCTGCGAAATCGTCGCGGAGGATCCCATGGCCGCGGAAATGAGCGTGCCGGAATCGGATTTTGCCCTGCTCAGCCCGGGAAAGAAAGTCACGCTGAAGCTGAATGCATTCCCGACGAAAACCTTTCATGGCACTGTCGAGCGGCTCGGCGCGCAGACGCGCTCCGACTCCGGCGACCAGTATTTTCTGGTGCGCGCTATTTTCGAAAATACCGGCGACCGTGCGCGCGACGGCATGGTGGGACGCGCCCGCATACGCGCAGCCGGCGGATGGTTTGAGAGCGGGTGGTTTCCGGTCGGCTACGTCTTGCTGCGTTCGCCGGCCCGCTGGATTTGGCAGAAGCTTTGGGCCTGGATGCCGTAGGGAGATGAGGTAGGACCATGAAAAATCGCTCGATTTTCATTCTTGCCGCCGCGCTGGGATGGGCCGTCGCGGGGTGTGGCAATTCCTCGGACGCATCGAGCCCCAGCGCCCCGCCCTTGACTCCCGCTGCCCGACCCTCCGCTCCCCCGGCGCCTGTGGCCACGAAGCCAAGCGAACCCGGGGACATCCTGAGCGTGCTTTCTGTCGAGCATCAAGTGGACGTGCCCACGCAGACCGACGGTGTAGTCTCGGAAATAAAAATGGATGAGGGTAGCAGCGTCCGGGCGGGAGACATCTTGGCGCGGCTGGACGATCGCACCATCACCGCGGAGCTCGAAAAAGCTCAGGCGGATCTTCGCGTGGCGCAAAACAACGTCAGTTACCAGGAGGCGGAGGTAAAAGCCAAAGCCGCCGCTTATCACCGCCAGCAGCAGTTGCGCGAATACGGTCTCAGCAGCGTTGCCGATCTCGAGCACGCGGAATTTGACGCCAAGGGGTCCGAATTTGACCTGGCCAGTTGGAAGGCGAATTTCGAGAAATCGCAGGCAGAAACCCGGCGCCTCGACGTAGAGCTGGATAAAACGAAGATCCGCGCGCCCTTCGCGGGCCTGGTGGCTCACCGCTACATCCGCATGGGCCAGGGCGTATCAAAGTCCGACAAATGTTTCCGCATCAGCCAGCTTTCGCCGCTTCTTGTCCAGTTCCAGGTGCCGGAATCCGCGGGCAGGCGTCCGGAGCGCGGCGCACCGGTGAGCCTCACGCTTGTGGAGGACTCTCAGCGCGCCCTGACTGCGCGGATCGTGAAGGTGGGTCCGACGGTGGATCCTTCGAGCGACAGCTACAACGTCACCGCGCAACTGACCGGCTCGGGCATCTCCGATTTGCGCCCAGGAATGTCTGTGCGCGTGGACTGGCCCGGTCGGGCGCGCTCCAAGCCCTAGCGAGCGAAAAATCGCCCATGCGTTTTGGTCCCACCAGCCTGCAGGTCTCCAGCGTCCTCTCCAAGGGATTGCGCAGGCCGAAACTGTTCAGCGACCTGCGCATCAGCGAGCAGACCGTAGCTGGCGAGAAAAGCTTTGTCGTCAAGAACCGGCAAACAAATTCCTACAACCGTTACGGCGCGGCCGAGTACGAACTCCTGACGCTTTGTGACGGCACGCGCACCCCGGCGGAAATCGCAGCGGAAATTACACGTCGGGATCCCGAATCCCCCCTGGAAGAAGCCGAAGTGCTCGAGTTCCTGGACACCATGGATCCCTCCATGTGGGAACGCTCGCTGGGCGAGAGAAATCTGGCGGTGCTCGAGCGCATCCGCGACGAGCGCAAGAGCCGGCTAGACCAATCGAGCGTGCTATACATCAGCTTCAAGGCCTGGGACCCGGATAAGACACGCGCACGCATCGACCCCTATCTGAGCTGGATGTTCACCGGCGGTTTTGTCCTCTTCTCGCTCGCTTTATTCACCACCGCGGGTTACCTGCTGGCCGCCGATTGGTCCCGTGTGCAACGCGATACCGAGGAACTCTATTCCTTTGCCAATAAGACCGCCTACGACCTCTGGGCTTTTTGGCTCCTGTTCATGATCCTGGGCGCGGTCCATGAATTCGGCCACGGACTCACCTGCAAACACTTTGGCGGCGAAGTCCATCAAATGGGGTTCCTGCTGATCTATTTCACTCCCGCCTTTTTCACCGATACCACCGACATCACCCTGTTCGATCGCGTGTCGCGCCGCCAGTGGGTGATTTTCGCCGGCATCTGGATCGAGCTTTGCGCTTGCGGAATCTCCGCGCTGGTCTGGCATTTTACTGTTCCCGGATCGCTGGTCAACGACTTGGCTTATAAGATGATGCTGCTCAGTGCCATTCAGGGCGCGCTGCTCAATTTGAATCCTCTCATCAAGGCCGATGGCTATTACGCGCTCTCGCAATTCCTGGAAATTGATAACCTGCGGGAGGATTCCTTTGCCTATTTGAAGGCCGCCGCGCGCAAATATCTTCTCCGCCAGGATATTGATTTGCCCGCCGCCGGCCGCCGCCATCGCCGGATTTACCTTATCTTCGGCGGCTCTGCGCTCGCCTACAGCACGTTCATCGTCATCCTCACAATATTTTTCGCGCGCAACGTCCTAGTGAGCACTTTCGGCGACTGGGGATATTTGTTCACGGCCTTAGTGGTCTACTATTTCACGCGAGCAGAATTGAAGGCCGCCTTGCCCACCGTGCGCGCCTGGCTGCGCCAAAAACGGGAGGACTATATGGCCTGGAAAATTACCCGGCTGCAGGCCGCCGGTGCTGCCGGACTTGCCTTGCTCGTTTTCATTCCTCCTTTCCCATCCCGAGTCGCAACCGATCTGGTGCTCGAGCCCGGGCGAGTAGTCCCTCTTCACGCCGAAGCAGGCGGCAGGGTCAGCCAGGTATACGTGCGTCAGGGCGATCCAGTGAAACCGGGGCAATTGCTGGCAACGCTCGAGGACCCCGAGCTCCAGGCGACTCTGCAGATTGTGGCAGCGCAACTTGCTCTTGCCAGCAGCAACCTTCGCCACAGCCAGGGCTACGACCCGCAGCAAGCCTCGCAAGCCGCGCGCGAGCGCTCCCGCCTCCAACAGGAACTAGCCATCGCGCAAAAAGACATCGCAGCGCTGCAGATCCGCTCCCCCTTGGCAGGAATCGTCACCACACCGGAAATCGAGCAGAAGGTCGGCGAATATCTTGCGCCCGGCGATGAATTTTGCCGCGTCGTGGACCGCAGCACCATGCGCGCGCGTGTCCTAGTTCGTGATTGGGAACTGGAAGACATTCGCCCCGGAACTCCTGCAAAAGTTAAGGTTCTCCCCTTCCCCTTTAGCACTTTCTCCGGCCACGTGGACCAAATTCTTCCCGCCGCCGCCGAGGACCGTCCGGTGGCCGAACCTCACAAACTCGAACGCATGGGCCAGGCGTTGACAAACTACTTTGCGGTGGTGGTGGAATTTCCCAACCCGGATGGCTCCTTGCGCGAAGGTATGACTGGGACAGCCAGAATCACCGCAAAGAACTCTCCGCTGGCTAGCAAGTTAGGGCGTGAATCCTGGCGCTGGCTACGCTCCCAAGTCTGGTAGTCCGAGCGCCCATCCTGGGAAGAAAGGGCCACCGTTCCTCGGGCACCCGTAGCACAATCCATGCTGATGGTGGTGTTGCGGCCTAGTGTCGAGCAGATGGCGCGGAAGGAAAATCGAGCCCAAAATCCCCGGCAAAGCCATGGAATCCTCCCTGGCAAAAAAAAGGGCCGCCGTTCCTGGGACGGCGGCCCTTGGGGGTTGCTGCTACTTCAATCCACCGGAAGGGCAGCGGGCCCAACCGGGAGACCTTTTGCGAACGCCATTACATGATTCGCTTCAGTTCGCCATTCTCAATGGTGACGTCTGCTCCAGCTTCTTGGCGCTCCTGAGCTTTTTTGACTTCTTCGCAGGCTTCGCTAAATTTTTCACTTGAACTCGTTTCCCGTCTGAAAGCATGGGTTCTTCGTTGCGCTCGCATGTCTTGCAATCTCTTCGCCAAACCAAATTGGAAAACATGCCGCCCGTCAAGGCTCAAACTGAAAGACTTAGCGAGCGCCAGGAGCGTGGCATTCCCGGATGAACCTTCTGTGGGCGGTGAATTTTGTCGCACTCGTTGATTTATTCAATATGCCCGGGGCCGCTGAACCCGTTCCCTGTTGCCGGTCGCTTGACCCGTAACAAGCGTCACGCGCGCTACTGTGCGCGGATGCCACGGCCTGCCTCTGCGCCACAAACAAAAATGGCTGCCTGCGTTCGACAGGCAGCCTCAATTCCTAGAGTTGAAGTTCATGGACGGCGCACTGCTCGCCGGCCGTATTCCGAGAACCTTACCCTTGCGGCATCCAGGGGGCTCTTGAAAGCGGTTTAGCTGCCTCAAGCTTCAAGGCCTTCTTCAGTCGCTTGGGGGTTTTCTTCAGTTTCATAACCTTCATTGCCAGCTCCCTGCACCAGCTTACACGCACAGTGTAAATGATCTTAACTGCAAGTTCACGGCCATCGTCCCAATAAGGTAATCGAACAGTTAAGCCCTTTAAAATGTGCCGGATTTATCCAGCAAGGCCACGACCCAGATCGACCTAGCTTCAAAAAGGCGTTGAATGGCTCACCGCTTGTTGGCTTTTTCAATAAATCGGCGGGGTTCTTCGGTCTAAGTGATCTTGTATTCCGCAAAGAGAAAGGGCCGCCACTGGTGAGAGGCGGCCCTCCGTTTCTTGCGATGCTGTAGGATCCCGAAGTCGGTGCGCCGCTATTCAGCAGGCACACCCAGAAAAAACTAGCCGATGCCGAGCTTGCGGAGCGTCTTGCCTGCTTCTACCTTGGTGGACTTCTTCAAGCGCTTGATCGTCTTCTTGGCCATTTTGTTGTCCTCTTTTTCGATGGGCCCCTCTGGGGCGCTGCCTTCCTATGTGCAACTTGCTCGCCAATTGCCCCTCTCGCTTTGCAGGTCACTAAATCCTTTAAAATCTGCGGATGGCTTTGAGTCCGGATTCCTGATCGCCCGCGCAGGTGCTAGGGACAGTTGATTTAATCATCCTCCGTTGAATTATTCACCATGCTGAGCTGCCCCCGCGCCCTTTTAGCGTGCAACGGGCTCCGTATCAGGATGCCGATTTCCTCCGCGTATCCATCCACCAAAGGTTTGGGTGCCATTCTTCCGTAGGCGCCCGCCACGCGCCCGTCAATTGTGAACACTCCCAGACAGATATGCTGCGGTCCAGCTTCGGTCGGCACCGTCACCGAGTCAAACCTCCTCTGCGCCACCCAGCCAGCCGGGTCGCGCCTGGCCCGCCTGAGAATCCTCCTATAAGCCTTCTGTTCGGTTACACCCGCAATTCCGACCGCCGCCCCCGCACGTCCCCACACCGGTTTGATCACCCAGTCCGCCAACGATTCAATCGGCAACTCGCTCGGGCAACGAGTCTCGGGCAGAAGCGAGCGCCAGGTGATCAACGGCACGCTCAGTTCATCCCACACCAGCGGCCATCGTTTGCTCTGTATCACCATGCAGCGCGCCGGGTTGCTCACCGGCGTTCCCGCACCCGAAAACCACGGCGCCCATTGCGAGCGCCGGTGTAATCTGGGCAGCCAATCCGCGTTATAGAAGCGAATCAGCAGATCTGGCTTCGAAGCTCGCCGCGCACCTGGAATCTCGGCGACGTTTGCCCGCCACGATACTTGCCCTGGCAGCCGCATCGCCGCGCGCATCCCCCGCCTGCGGATTTCCCGCGCGATGCTCTTTAGACCTCGATAGCGGACCAGGAGTTTATTCCGCACGATTACGATCCATGCGTCCCTGCCCGTGACACGCAGGATCGCTTCGACATAGGCAGCGGCCGGATTCGGCGGCGGCGAAAATCCCGCATAGTAGGGTGCCATCTGTTCGGTAAAGCTTCCTCCTTCGATGAACCCTCCCATCACATCGGCGTTGACCTCCGAGATCCGCCAGCCTTCGGTCGTAAAGTGGAAATCAAACCGCATCACTCTCGGTGTATTCTCCGGGCGCTGTTTCCGCGAACGCCTTTGCAAGGCGCTTCTGATATCCCGGGGCAATCCCAGTTTTTCATGCAGGTCCGCGCGATGAAGCAGCTCCCGCTCAGCGGCCAGCGCCTCTTTTGTCAATTTCTCGGCGAGCTTCGCGAGGCTTCGCCATCGCTCAGCCTCGAGCAGCAGAGGAAATCTGGCGAGGTTGAAGTAATCGTGCGGCTCGATGCCGCAAGCGCGGCAATCCAGCAGCACCCGCCTGCGGTACTGTTTCCAGTCTTTCGTGGATAGAGATCTCCCGGCACTCCAGGGCAGTTTCACGTGGCCTCAGCGAACATTAATTGTTCCCCGGCATTTCGATGACCCGCAATGGCAGGGTACAATCTCACCATTGTTCGGAAAGTGATAGTCCCAGGTCAACTCCTCGCCTCTGTGAATTGTCCGCCGGCTGAACAGCAGAATATGGCCATGCAGCCGCCGTTGCAATAAATTCGGCTCGCAGGAGTGGTTCGCTAACTCAGCACCGCTTCCTCCTATGGCTCCATCGACCAACCAGTAGCGATCGACCTGCGCGAGATAAGCAAATCGCCGCCGGAGCGCTTGTGACATTCTACGGGCCCGCTTCAAAAATGCCCGCTTGCTTATCCGCTGGCCCGTGTATTCGATCACCTTTCGGCCGCTGGGGATCCTCTCGGCCGCAAACAGCCCGGAACCATGAATGTCGGATCGGCGGACAGACAAGCGATACTGGGAGAAAGCGGGGTTGGTGGAGGACACAGGTCTTTGTGAAGCTTTCATGCAGAGAGAAAAGGGCTGCCTTCAGGCTTGCCAGCAGCCCTTCCTGATTCAAGCTACGGTTCCATTCCAGTGCGTCTGGAAAAAGCGCTCGAATCTCATGCTGCTTTATATTTTCCAGTTCCTCTTGAGCGATTTCTTCTCCTCGATTTTCTTGCCCTTCTTGAGTTTCTTCGCCATGAGATTTTACCCCTCCATTATCGGAGCCCCTCTGGGGCGCCAGACGCTTATATGCATTTTGCGAGCCAATGTCCACAGCGATCCGGCGCGCCATTTAAGCTGCTTGCTTTGTGATTGATTCGACCCTGTGCCACCTGCACGGCCGGGCGTCCGGTAGCCGACCCTCCCCGGCTAGCTGAAAAATTCAACACGCCACTAAAGATTGTACTTGCGGCAGAGGTAGTTCAGCCTGTTCCGGTCGACGCTCAGCAGCCGAGCCGCTTCCGATTTCACCTGTTTCGACTGCTCCAGCGCTTCCTGCACCCAGCGCCGCTCAAACGCCTCGATTTCCTTGTCCAGATTGATGCCCGAGGCCGACAGGCGGTGTCGTCCACGCGAATCGCGTCCCGCGGCCTGCATGATTTCGGGCGGCAGATCCTTCATGGTGATGATCTCGCCGTCTGTCATGATCACCAGCCGCTGAACGGCATTCTCCAGTTCCCGCACGTTCCCCGGCCAGGGATAGCGCTTCAGCGCCAGCATGGCATCGTCCGCCAGCCGCTTCAGCGGGAATCCATTTGCGGCGCAATAAATACTCACAAAATACTCAGCCAGCACCGGAATATCTTCCACTCGTTCGCGCAGCGCCGGGACGAAAATCGGCACCACGTGAATGCGGTAATAGAGGTCCTCGCGGAACCGGCCCTCGCGTACCATTTCTTCCAAATCCTCATTCGTCGCGCTGATCAGGCGGAAGTCCACGCGAATCTGCTTCTTCCCCCCGAGCCGCGTCAACGAGCGGTCTTCCAGCACGCGCAACAGCTTGCTCTGCAGGGCGGGCGTAAGCGTGGCAATCTCATCCAGGAACAGCGTGCCCTGGTGCGCCAGCTCCACGCGCCCTTCCTTCATCGCCACCGCGCCCGTAAACGCGCCCTTCTCGTATCCGAAGAGCTCCGCTTCCATCAGCCCTTCGGGCAACGCCGCGCAATTCACGCTGACGAATGCACGGCTGCGGCGCGGGCTTTGCTCGTGCAGTGCTCGCGCCACCAGTTCTTTTCCCACACCGCTTTCCCCGCGGATGATCACATTCGTGGTCGCGCGCGCCATGCGCTTGATGGAGTCGAACACGTGGCGCATCGCGTCGGTCGCGCCGATCAGGTCTCCCAACGCATTCTTGCGACTGATTTCATCGCGCAGCAGCCTGTTTTCGCGCTGGATGTGGAGTTTTTCAACCCCACGCTCGAGCAAATGCCGCAGCACGTCGGTATCGATCGGCTTGATGAAGTAGTCGTAGGAGCCGGCATCTATTACTTTCAGTGCCGTCACTTTTTTTTCATCCGAGCTCAGCACGATCACCAGCGTATCTATGTCGCTGCCCTCCAGCCGGTGAAGCAGGTCGGTGCATTCGCGCACCCCGCCGGATGCAATCGGGAGCCCCAGCAGCAGCACGTCAACGCCCGACTCCTGCAGCAGATTCACTGCCGCGTCGTAATCTTGGCCCTCGAAGATTTCGAACTCTGAGCGCAGCGCCGACGCAATCTTCGAGCGCAGGTTCGCGTCGTCGTCCACGATTGCTATTTTTGGCTTAGGTGCCCCCGGTGCGATGGGCTGTCTCCGGCGGGGGACAGGCGAAGTTCGCAGGAGGACTGCGACCGAATGATGCCCCGCGCCGCCGCGATTCTAGGTGCCGCAAGTCCCCCTGTCAACGCCCTGTTGAGAAAATCAATATGTGCTTCTCGAAGGACTATCAAGGGGTGGGACCTTGGACTCGGAAATTCGTGGGCTTTCGCCTGCGGGGAACCTCCCGGAGCGGCCCATGGGAGCTTCCCCTTTTCCCGCTCGCCACGGTCACCTGCTTTACTGCTTCTTCGGCGGCAGATACTTCTTCTCGATCTTCGCGATGATCACGTAATTGGGGTCTACCATTTCCGTCAGATGTATTTTCCCCACCTTCGAGAGCAGTTCATAGGCGTCCAGGTCCGAAAGCCCGTAGTCCGCATGGATCCATCCGATCAATTGAGTAAACGCGATGCGCAGGGAATCGTCCAGCGGCCGGTAAATTCCGGCGGCCATGATCTCATCCTGATTCTCAAAGCGTGGCCACTCAATCCGCTGGCCCTTCCTCAAGGAAACGCGCAGCCGCACTCTCAGCGGAACTTCCACCGCCGTGCCCGCCACCTCGCCATCCCCCATCGCCGCGTGTCCGTCGCCCATATAAAGGAGAGCCCCTGGGACATTCACCGGCAAGTAGAGCGTGTTGCCCACGCTTGCTTCGGGCGCGTCCATGTTTCCGCCGAATTCCGCCGGCACAACCGAGCTGCGCGACTCTCCACCCGGGGGCGCCACACCAATGCAGCCAAGAAAATTGTGCAGCGGAATTTTTACGGAAAAATTCGAGTCCAAAGCCCGAAAAGTCGCTGTGCGCGCGACATTGTCAATGGGATAGAGCCAGATCCGCTCCGGGAGCGGCGGGTTCACCATCGGCGTATATCCGGTCGAATTCAGCGCGCCGAATCCTGGTGCAAACGCTCCCACGCCCTGGTTCGAATTCACCTCGAGTGAGAGGAACTCAATCACGAGCGTATCGCCCGGCTCGGCCCCCTCGACATAGAACGGCCCGGTGAGCGGATTGTCGCCCTTCACCAGCGCCAGCGTGTCGCCGGGCTTTTGAATGGCGTCGCCGAAAGCATCGAGCGTGTTCGTTTCCAGAATGTCGCCGGGAGAGAGGCGCGCGACAGGGGCCGCGCTGCCATAGACATACTTCACCACGTCCATCGTGGTCTGGTATTTCACCACGCGCGGCGCCGTGCCCTGTCCCGCCGCAATCGAAGAAAATCCGAGCAGGGCAATCCATCCACTCAGCAGTCGAAGAATCATCGCCTGTCCTCCTCGAAAAATTCCCGCTTCACGAACTTCCTATCAAAACCCCGCAAGCGAATACCAGCACGCCTCCGACGACCACCTGCACAGCGGACGAAACCAGCGGCATGTCCATGTACCGGTGGCGGACCCAGCTGATGATAGCCAGTTCGGCGGTCACAACAATCACCGCCCATGTGAGCGCAAATCGGAAATCAGCGATCAGGAACGGTAGCGTGTGCCCGATTCCCCCCGCCGCTGTCATCACACCGGTCACTATTCCTCGCAGCACAGGCTTTCCTCGGCCCGTGAGCGAGCCATCGTCCGAGAGCGCTTCGGCGAACGCCATGGAAATTCCAGCGCCCACGGACGCTGCCAGGCCAACCAAAAATGCGTCGTGGCTTTTATGGGTGGCAAAAGCCGCTGCAAAAATCGGAGCAAGCGTGGAAACGGACCCGTCCATCAATCCCGCCAGACCCGGTTGCACGATCTGCAACATGAAAAGCCGCCGCTTCGCTTTCTCTTCCTCCCCGCGGGCGCTCGGTGTCAGGTGCTCTTGTTCGAGCGATTCGGCCCGGGCGTGATGTGCGCGCTCCACTTCCGCCAGGTCGCCCAGCAATTTTCTGGTGGAAGCATCGGTGATCTTTTCCAGCGCGCGCTCATAAAATCTCTGCGTCTCCAGTTCCATAATCTCCACTTGTTTTCGCACCGCGCTGATCCCCAGCGGCCGCAGCAGCCAGATGGGGCGCCGCTCGACGAATCCTTTCACGTCCTGCCGCCGGATCAGGGGAATATGGTCGCCGAACCGCTGACGGTACTGGTCAATCAGCGCCTGGCGATGCCCCGACTCCTCGGCTCTCATCTCATCGAATATTTTTGCGGTCGCGGGATAGGTCGCGCGCAATCCTTCCGCAAAATCTCCGTACACGCGGCCGTCTTCTTCCTCGAGCGAAATCGCCAGCGCAAGAATTTCCCGCTCGCTCAAATCCTTGAAATTCTTTTTGGCCATGAATATTCCCCTCTGAGAAACCAAGTTCAGCGGTGGATTATATCTTCGGTGGACGCCGGAACCGGACGCTTTTCATGAATGGCTCGAATCCAAGGAGGGTCATAATACAAGAAGCGCAGCGGGCCCCGAAAGCATCCAATCCGGCACGCGAATTAGCGACGCTCCTAAGACCTTGAAGGAGATTCGAATATGTCCGAGACACTCGGTTTCATCGGTTTGGGAAACATGGGAACGCCGATCGCCGCCAATCTGCTGAAAGCGGGATTCGGCTTGCGTGTCTACAATCGCACCGCTTCGAAAGCTGCCCCGCTCACAGCGAAGGGCGCCGCGCTCGCCTCGAGCTCTCGAGACGTTGCACAGCCTGGAGGCGTCGTGCTCACCATGCTCGCCGACGATCGCGCCGTCGAAGAAGTTTGTCTTGCGGCTGGATCGTTTGTAGAGCGCCTGGGTGCCGGCGGAATTCACGTTTCCCTCAGCACGATTTCTCCTCTAACCGCGCGCCGTCTCGCCGAGCATCATGCCAAACTGAACGTCGCCTACGTCGCCTCTCCCGTATTTGGCCGTCCAGAAGCGGCGGCCGCCGCCAAATTGTGGGTCTGCAATTCCGGTCCGGCTGCCGCCAAAAAGAAAGTGCAGCCCATTCTCGCGGGCATCGGCCAGGGAATCTTTGACTTCGGCGAGGAGGCCGGCGCCGCACACCTCGTCAAGCTGTGCGGGAATTTTCTGTTTGCCGCGGGCATTGAGACTCTTGCGGAAATGTTGACACTGGCGGAGAAAAACGGTGTGAGCATGAAAGCCGTAGCCGAAATGATAGGCAAGCTCTCGCCTCTGCATTCAGGATACGCCAACCAGATTGCCGAACAGAGATTTGCACCCGCAGGATTCCGCCTTACTCTCGGCCTGAAGGACGTCAACCTCATCATGCAGACCGCCGCCGCGAGTATGACGCCCATGCCATTCGCGAGCCTGCTGCATGACCGCTATGTCTCAGCCGCTGCGAAAGGGCGCGGCGATCTTGATTGGTCGGCCATCGCCTTGGGAGTTGCAGAAGACGCAGGTCTCGCGCTCCGTAAGGCTGCCGGATGAAAGCTTGCTTGCTGCACGCGCCCGCGCCGGCGGAAAAGAATCCGCTCGAATTCACGGATATGCCCAGGCCGGCCCCGCAAAATAACGAAGTGCTCGTACGCGTGAACTTCTGTGGTGTGTGCCGCACGGATTTGCACGTGGTCGAAGGCGAATTGTCTCCGCGCAAATCTCCCGTGATTCCAGGTCATCAGGTGGTGGGAGTCATCGAACAGGTGGGCCCGGGCTCGCGCCGTTTTTCCCTCGGGACGCGCATCGGCATTCCCTGGCTGCACGGCACCGACCAGACTTGCGAATATTGCCGCGCCGGAATGGAAAATCTCTGTGACCATCCCAACTTCACGGGCTACACGGTTGACGGCGGCTATGCAGAATATGCCGTGGCTCCGCAGGATTTTGTTTACGCGATTCCGAAGCATTTCAGCGACCAACAAGCCGCGCCGCTCCTCTGCGCCGGGATCATTGGTTTTCGTTGCCTGCGCCTTTCGGGAATCAAACCGGGCGGCCGCCTGGCATTTTATGGATTCGGAGCCGCCGCGCATGTGGCCATACAAGTCGCGCGCCACTGGGGCGTGGAAGTCTACGCTGCCACGCGAGGTGCGAAGCATCAACAGCTCGCGCTGCAATTGGGCGCGGTCTGGGCGGGGGAAGCGATTTCGGAGCCTGCTGCTAAATTGGATGCTGCCATCCTGTTCGCGCCTGCGGGTGAACTGGTCCCCGCCGCCCTGAAATCGCTGAAAAAAGGGGGAGTCCTTGTTCTCGGCGGAATTCACATGTCCCCCATTCCATCCTTCGACTACAATCTGTTGTACCAAGAGCGCGTGATTCGCAGCGTGGCCAACAACACGCGCCAGGATGGCGAGGACTTTCTTCGCATTGCGGCTGAGATTCCCATTCACTCGCAGGTGAACCTGTTTCCGCTGAGAGAAGCGAATCGCGCCCTAAACGACTTGAAAAGCGACCGCATCAATGGGGCGGCCATCTTGGATTGCAGACCATGACGCGAGTGCACGATATGAAATCAAAGAGAAAAAACGAAAAAAAGACAATGAGAGTCCTGTCCATCCAGGTGGCGCATCCTCGGATCATCCTCGCCAAAGGACAGCGCATCTCCACGGGAATTTTTAAGCAACCGGTCGAAGGCCCCCTGATGCTCCGGCGCTTGAATCTCGATGGCGATCGCCAGGCGGACTTGCGCGTCCACGGTGGCCCCGCAAAGGCCGTGTACGTCTATCCTTCGGAGCATTACCCGCTTTGGCGAAAGGAACTGCCGGGCATGGATTTGCAGTACGGCATGTTCGGCGAGAATTTCACCACCGAGGGATGGAACGAAAACGACACCAATATCGGCGACCGCTTCCGAATCGGGGGTGCGGTCGTCATGGTTACCCAGCCGCGCGAACCTTGTTTCAAACTGGCCGCTAAATTCGGGCGCGACGACATTATCAAATTGTTTCTCGAAAGCGGGCGCTCCGGCTTTTACCTCTCCGTGGTCGAGGAAGGGATGGTCGAAGCTGGCCAGACCATCGAGCGAATTTACACGGACAAGAACGGCGTGACGGTGGCGGACATGAACAATTTTTACCTTCACGGCGCGACCGATGCCGCACTGGTGCGCCGGGCCTTGCTCGTGGAATCGCTGCCCCCGGGTTACCGAAACTATCTCCTTCAGGAATTGCAGTCGCTCGAACAATGAGTTCTGCCGGGGAGAGAATGAACCCTCCTGCTTCGATCCTGGAGCGTACGTTTCACGCGGGGATCACGCTCAAGGGGATTGGCGGACTGATGGAAACCATCGGTGGCATTTTGTTGTTGTTCCTTCCACCGGCTTCCATGAGCGAAACCGTCAAATTCTTGTTTCTGCAAGAGCTGGCGCACAATCCGGATAGCTTTTTCTCCACGCACGTGCTCAAGCTCTCGTCGAAGCTTGCCAGCGCCGATCCCACGTTTGCGTCGCTCTACTTGCTCTCGCATGGAATCGTCAAGGTGGCACTGGTAATTTGCCTATGGATCAACAAGCTGTGGGCCTACCCGCTGACAATTTTTGTTTTTGCGGTCTTCTGCGTCTATCAAGTTCACCGCTACACGCACACGCACTCGGTGACGCTCATCCTGCTGACCCTGTTTGACCTGGCCCTGATTTATCTCACCTGGCGGGAGTATCTCGAACAAAAACAAATCCGCGGAGAGCGGCAGAAACAATAAAATTCACCCGCGCTGCCTTCGCGGCGGCACCTCAGCCGAGAAAGTCCAGCGTGGGCCTGGTGAAATTCGTGAGGTTCGGGAAAATGGATGGCAGGTCGCTGTTTGCCACGCCAAACCAGTTCGCGAGCGTCGCGTCGTAGTGGTCGACCGAGGTGCCTGGAATCCAGCGGCCGTTGGTCCCGGCATCGTCGGGCCCGCCGAGCGCAATTTGAGGAAACCGGCCGTAGACATCGCCGCCGAGGACAGCTCCCCCCAGGATGGGTTGATGGCCGCTCCAGCCGTAATCGCTTCCTCCGTTCGGTCCCGACCTGGCGCTGCAAGCCCAGCGCGGAGCGCGCGTGATGATGGGCTGCGCCAGTGCGCCGACGTTTGCCATCACGGCGAGTCTCCTCCTTTGGATAGGCCTTGCAGACCAGGCAGTTGCGGATGCAAACCCAGCGGCACTGGCGCGGTCTTCGCGACGCTCGGCCCAAGGGCCGAGCGTTGAAAAGACCCATCGCCGCATGGTGCCGCCTGGAAACGAGCAAGCCGGAGTGATGCAGATTGCTGCTACAACCCCGTGACCACGGAAAAATTTCAAGCCGAAAGGAGGTTTTCTGGCTGGGGTCTGGACTGGAGTGCTCGGAGGGCAGCAGACGGCCTGGGCCACTGAAACCGTCCCGAGGGCCCCGTGGCAGACAGGCTGACCTGGCCTACGGTGTGGGGCCGCGGGATGGCACAGGGGCAAACGTATGAAAAATCGAATGATTCTGCGCGGCTACACAGAGACAAAGCAGCGGAAATTCGCGGTGCGCTCAATCTGCGCGCAGCGCGAGCACCACAATCAGACGAATCGGTCCGTGGGCGCCCATGACCAGGATTTTCTCGATGTCGGCTGTACGGCTGGAACCGGTGATCAGGCAGACGTAGGAATTCTGGGATGCGGTGTTGCGCTCGAGCATCTGCGCGAAGGCCGCCTCCAGGTCGGGTACCAGTTGATCGGCCGTGGCCACCACGATGTGCACCGGGGCAGTCACAGAAGCCCCGCGCCCCCCGCAGGCAGCCGATACCAACACCGATCCGGTGAGCGCCACCACGGCCTCGCATGTGGTGATTGTTGCCTGCGCGGATTCTCTCGGACCACCCTCGCTTGACCATTGAATGCTGCGCGCGGATTGCCACTCACGCGCGAGAAGCCGCAGCGGGGATGAGTCCTGCACAAAAATTTCGCCCGGTGGAAGCCCGTTCAGCACTTCCGCCACCGCTCTCGCGCTCGAATGCACATCCGGCGTCACGATGCATTCTGTGATGTTGGCGGCGCATTCTTTTTGAAAGCGTGCCAGTGGATCCGCGACAGGCGCGAATATTCTTTGCTCCCCAGCGCCGGGAGGCCGTGGCGCGGATTCACGCAGCGCGGTTCGCAAGCGTTCGAGGATGCGCGCGCGGGCGGGATTTTCAGTTTGAGCTTCCGTTGCCGCCATTTTGTTTTCCCCACAGCGCTCGGAATGATTTCGCGGGTGCCAGTAGCGCAGCATGATTCCTATTCCACGGGCGCGCCGGATCGACCAGCGTGCCGTCGAGATGCAAACGGTGGATCACCCGCATGCCGAACCGCGCGAGCCATCCTGCGACTCGGAATCGCCGCGCATCCTTCATAGCCCAGCGCCACAGCGCAAATCCCATCCGCTCGCTCCATGGACGGTCCGACGCACTCACGGCGTCGCGCCGGTTGTGCAGCAGGTGATGATGCAGATTAATTTTTACCGGGCAAACATCGGTGCAAGCTCCGCACAGCGACGAGGCGTAGGACAGATGTTGAAATTCGTTCAGCCCGCGCAAATGCGGAGTGAGCACGCTGCCGATGGGCCCCATGTAGGTCGTGCCGTAGGAGTGGCCGCCGACCGTCCGGAAAACAGGGCACGCATTAATGCACGCACCGCAGCGTATGCAATGCAGCACTTCGCGCTCTCCCACATTCGCGAGCAATTCGCTGCGGCCGTTGTCCACCAGCACCACGTGAAATTCTTCCGGGCCGTCGGTTTCGTTCGGCTGGCGCGGGCCGCCGGCGAGCGTGCTGTAACAGGTGATTGGCTGGCCCGTACCGGCAGTGGCCAGCACGGGCCAGAGTGTCGCCAGATCCTGCAGGCGCGGGATCACTTTTTCAATTCCGCTCAAAACCACATGGATGCGAGGAACGCTGGTGCACAGCCGTCCGTTCCCTTCGTTTGTGGTTAGCGCAATCATTCCGGCATCAGCCACCAGAAAATTCGCGCCGCTGATTCCCATCTCCGCGGAAAAAAAATCGCGCCGCAACGCTCGCCGCGCCGCTGCCACCAATTGCTGTGGGTCGTCGGTGTCCACATCGCCCAGTTTTTCCTTGAATAGGGCCGCAATCTGCGTGCGGTTCAAATGCATCGCCGGCGTGACGATGTGATAGGGAGTTTCGTCGCGCAGCTGGACGATATATTCACCGAGATCCGTCTCCACCACTTTGATGCCCAGCTTCTCAAGCGCGGGACCCAGGTGAATTTCTTCACTCACCATGGACTTCGATTTCACAACTTTGCGGACTCCGCGCGCCGTCGCCAGATCCGTGACGTAGTTTCGCGCTTCTTCCGAATTTTCCGCCCAAAAGACGTGTCCGCCGCGGTCCTTCACGCGCTGCTCGAATTCGAGCAGGTAGCGGTCGAGATTGTTGACCGCTTCCCATTTGATTTCCTGGCATCGCAGCCGTGCCGCGTCCCAATCCAGAAAACGCGAACGCCCGCGCTCATTTGCGGCCTCGTAGGAATCGATTCCGCGGCGGATGATTTGCCGGTGCACGAGGTCCGCCGATTTTTCGGCCGCGCTGCGCAGGAATTCCCGTGCCGCGTTACTCATGGCGCCCCCTGTGGGGCCGCCGGTCGCGGGCGGCGCTTCGCCGGAGACCCTGTCTGCGCCAGGATTCCTGCGAGATGGATCGTGCGCAGTTTGGAACCGCGACGCCGGAGAATGCCGTCGAGATGCAGCAGACAACTCGTGTCTGTCGCAGTCACGAACTCCGCTCCGGAGGATTCAGCGTTTCCGGCTTTGACATCTCCCATGGCCGCGGAGATGGCGCCGAATTTCGTCGCAAACGTTCCGCCGAAGCCGCAGCAATCCTCGCTGTACGGCATCTCCACCAACTCCAGACCGCGTACTTGTCGCAGGAGTTCACGCGACTCCTGTTTCAAGTGCAACTCGCGGAGCGCGTGGCAGGAATCGTGTATGGCGACCCGATGGGGGAAGCTCGCTCCCACCTCCGTTACTTTTGCCACCTTCACCAGAAATTCTGAAAACTCAAATACGCGCCGCCCTACTCGAATCGCTTCCTCATGCAACGGCGTCCCAGCCAGCAGCTCCGGATAAAAATTGCGAATCATCGTTGTGCACGACCCCGAAGGACACACCACTTGCTCCGCATTGCGGAAGATTTGCACAAATCGCTCGGCGACGGGCCGCGCGTCGTTCCAATAGCCGCTGTTGAATGCCGGCTGCCCACAGCAGGTCTGCTTTTCCGGGAATTCCATCTCGAATCCGAGCCGGCGCAGCACGAGCACCATGTCCATACCCACCTCGGGCGCCAACTGGTCGACAAAGCAGGGAATAAACAGAGCCACTTTCGCCATACGCCCGCTTATAGTCCAGACTTCGAAGGAGCGCAAGACAAGAGGCTGCCGCTCGACGAACGGGAGGAATTCCGCGGCCAGGCAAAAATGGCCCAAAGAAAAATGGACGAACGCCGGGTGTTCGCCCATCCAATGAAGGTGTAATTCTGTACTTTCCGAACTCGCAGCCTACAATTCTCGAAGCAAGCGTTGCATCTGGAGTTTCGCGTTCGAAAAATCAAAGCAATTCTGGAAGTCCTCGCACTGGCGGCAGTCCTCCCAAGCATCCGCGTCAATGGTCAGCTGCCGCTCCCTTTGACCGGGGCCCATCGTGTCCACGGTGATTTGAAAGACTTTTCCAACCAACGGCTTGCCGAACTGGAAATTCTGGACGTCGGGATAAATATTGCCAAAGCAGGTCTTCATAGTTTCCTCTGTCCCTGTTCTGCCGAAAGATTCATGCGAGGTCTTCCATTCTTCTGGTGGCTCTGGGAAGGGCAGGACATCAACCCTGCCCTTCGCTGTTGCGTCCCGGCGGTCAGTCAGCAGCAACCACTTTGCCTTCGGGCGCGAGGATCGTTTCGATGTTTAGTCCAAGGCCCTTCGCCACGCCCGTTCCATAGGCAGGATCGGCCTTATGAAAGTGCCGGACCTGCACTTCCTGAATGCGCTGCGGCACGGATTTCAAGCTCGCAACGATGTTGCCGATCAGCCGCTCGCGCGCATCTGGCTTCATCAGGCGAAACAAGTTTCCGGGCTGGGAATAGTAGTCCGTGTCGAGCCGGTGATTGTGACGATCGACAGAGCCCGAAATCGTTCGCGGGCGCTCGCGATAGGCAGGATCTTCGGCGGGACCGCCGAAACTGTTTGGCTCGTAGTTCGGCGCCGAACCGGAATTTCCGTCAAAACGCATGGCGCCGTCGCGTGTATACGTGTGTACGGGGCACTGCGGTTTGTTCACCGGCAGCGCGTCGTAGTTGACGCCGAGGCGATAGCGATGAGCATCCGGATAGGAAATCAGTCGCGCCTGGAGCATCTTGTCCGGCGAATAACCCATGCCCGGCACGATGTTCTTGGGTTCGAAGGCAGCCTGTTCCACTTCGGCGAAATAATTCACCGGATTGCGGTCGAGCACCAGTTCGCCCACCTCCACCAGTGGATAGTCGCCGTGCGGCCAGACCTTGGTCAGATCAAACGGATTGATGCGATACGTCTCGGCATCTTTTTCCGGCATGATTTGGACTGCCACGCGCCACCTGGGGAAATCGCCCTTGGCGATGGAATGGAACAGGTCGCGCTGCGCGTAGTCGGGGTCCTTGCCGCGCATCTCGTCCGCGCTCTCGCGGGTGAAGTTCTTAATGCCCTGCTGAGTCTTGAAGTGCCATTTCACAAAGAACAATTCGTTCCTGCTGTTGATGAGACTGAAGGTGTGGCTGCTGAACCCGTCCATGTGACGGTAGCCGTCTGGAGTGCCGCGATCGGAAAACAGAATGGTCACCTGGTGCAGCGATTCCGGCGAGAGCGACCAGAAATCCCACATCATCGTGGGCGACTTCAGATTCGTCTCCGGATCGCGCTTCTGCGTGTGAATGAAGTCTCCGAACTTCAGCGGATCGCGAAGGAAGAAAACGGGCGTATTGTTGCCCACCATGTCCCAGTTGCCCTCTTCGGTGTAGAACTTCAGCGCGAATCCGCGCGGATCGCGCTCCGTATCGGCCGAGCCTTTTTCTCCACCCACGGTCGAGAATCGCAGAAAGGTTGGCGTGCGCTTTCCGGCCGCGGAGAAAAGTTTTGCGGTCGTGTATTTCGACATTTCGGGGTTTGTGCATACGAAGTATCCGTACGCGCCGGATCCTTTCGCATGCACCACGCGTTCCGGAATGCGCTCGCGGTTGAACTGCGCCATCTTTTCGAAAAGTTGATAATCCTCAAAAACGACCGGACCGCGCGGCCCCACGGTGAGCGAATTTTGGTTGTCGCCCACGGGACGGCCTGCTTCGGTAGTCAGCTTCTTGCGTTCTTCGGACATGTGTTCTCCTCCCCTGGAAATCCTAGGACACCTGGACCTATACATCCAATACATAGATCGCATACAATAGATAGGTATAGCCTATGGAACTCCAGCAACTTCGCTACTTCTGCGCCATCGTTGAAACCAACAGTTTCAGCAGGGCGGCGCAGCTCACCCACGTCTCCCAGCCTTCCCTCTCGCAGCAGATTGGCAAGCTCGAAGATGAGCTTGGCGCGCGACTGTTCGACCGCCTGGGCCGCACCGTGCGCTTGACCGACCTCGGTCGCGTTTTTCTTCCACGCGCTCGCGGCGTGTTGCGCGAACTGGAGGCCGCACGCGGAGATGTGGTAGCTCGCAAAGCCTCCATCGGCGGCCCTGTCTGCGTGGGCGCAATTCCCACAATCGCGCCCTATTTTCTCCCGCCGCACCTGACCACTTTTTCCCGCAAACACCCGCAAGCGCGAGTGACCGTGGTGGAAGACATCACTCCACTATTGCTCGAAAAACTCCGCGCCGGGAGTGTGGACGTCGCTCTGGTGGCGCTGCCCCTGACGGCGCGCGGCCAGGAGTTCAAATCCTTTCCGTTGATCATGGAAAAACTCTACGCCGTTCTGCCCCGGCTTCACCCGCTCGCGCGCCGCCGCACGGTGACGCTCGCGGAACTTCGTGACGAGCCCTTCCTGCTTTTGCGCGATGGCCACTGCTTCCGCGAGACGGCGGTGGAGGCCTGCAAACGCGCTCACTTGAATCCACAAATTGTTTTTGAGAGCGGCAACTTCACCAGCATTCTCAGCATGGTGAATGCCGGCCTGGGTGTGTCCATCATTCCGCAGATGGCGCTAGAGAAGCGAGCAGGCTGCCGCTTTGTGCAACTCGAAGACGAGCGCGCCGCGCGAACCATCGGCGCCGTCATTTTGAAGGGGCGGTTTGCCACGCGCGTTCAGGATGCTTTTCTCGCGCACCTGCGCGCCACGTCCTTGAAGATGGGCGGGCCGGGGGGTGGGGAGGGGTGGGGATAGATCATGCATTCCGAAAACACGGCATCCGGCCAGAATGCAACATTTTGGTGCAAATTCTCGTACTATAGATGTGGGCAGTTGGGACGCCCATTCTAGTAGTGGTGACATCTATTTTATGCCAGCGTCGGAACTCATTCGGAGGTCATTTTGCTGCGCGGTCCATTGTCGTCGATATATTTGCAGGCTCTTTTCAGCGCCGTCTTCCTGCTGATCACCTATTTGGTCCAGCGGTTTTGGTTTGTTCACGCCTGGCGATTCATCGAGCGAGTCCGGCAGCGAGCGGGTCGCAGGGTGCTCGAGGCGGCCTGGTTCGTCTCAGCCGCCATCGTCTTTATCGCGCTCCTTGATTCCGCTCTGGGACACTTTTTGCCGCGCACCGGCACGCCCGCGGCAGTGCTGCTGATGGCCCGCCTGTGGATGTCGGTTTCCTTTCTCGCGCTGGCCGCCGTGGGACTCACGGGCGCCTGTAACCGAATTTCGAAATCACTGCTGGCGGTGGCCGCGCCTTTGAATCATGAAAGAATTGATCGAGGGCGGCGCGCATTTTTCCGCAGCGCAGCTTATCTTGCGGGCGGCCTGCCATTTGTTGCCGGCGCCTATGGTTTCTTCAAAGAGCGACTGAGTTTCAAAATTCAGGAAATCGAAATTCCGGTGGCGGATCTGCCTGCGGGCCTCGACGGACTGCGCATCCTGCAATTAAGCGATATCCATGCGAGCGATTTCATGCCGCGCAGCGAAATTCGGCGCGCGGTGGAGATGGGCAACTCACTCGGCACCGACCTGACTGTGGTCACAGGAGATTTCATCACCGGCACGAATGATCCGCTCGAAGACTGCATCGCCGAACTCAGCCGCTTGCGGGCACCGCTGGGCGTGTGGGGTTGCAATGGCAATCACGAAATTTACGCGGAGGCCGAACAGCGCGCGCAGCAGCTGTTCGAGCGGTTCGGCATGCGTTTACTCCGCCAGGAGAATGCGGAGTTGGCCTGGCGCGGCGAGAAATTCAATCTGATTGGCGTGGATTACCAGCGCGAGCGCGCCGCTTCGGGAAAAAAACTACCGATGCTCCGGGGCGCCGAGCCGCTCATCCGCCAGGATATTTTCAACATTTTGCTTTCGCACAATCCGAATTCGTTCCGCCGCGCTGCCGAATTGGGCATTCAGCTGAGTCTGGCAGGCCACACGCATGGCGGACAAGTGCAAGTGGAAATCGTGGATCATTCCTTCAGTCCCGCTCGCTTCATGACCAAATTCATTGCCGGCCTTTATCAGCTGCCTTTGGGTGCCAATTCCAATCCGGCAAACGTTGGTGCGGCGAACGATCCTCGGAAACAAGCGGCTCTTTACGTCAACCGCGGGCTGGGAACCATCGGAATGCCCGTGCGCATCGGTGTACCTCCGGAAATCACGCTGATCACACTGCGTGCCGCCAGCTAAGATCGAACGCGCACACAAGCATACGCAATTGATTTCCAGTCAGCGGAATCGTATCCGGATGGCCGACCATGCAGGTGGCCGTGTCGGAGAGGTCGCGCAGGTTGCAGTTCTCGACAAAAATGCGCTCGCCGTTGCAATCGTATATCACGTTCGTTTGCACGTCCGGCGCGGCGGCGATGCTGGCTGAAAAAAAACTGAGCACCGCTATAGCACGGAGGACACCAGGCCTGATTTTTATATTTCTCCTGCTCCAGAACTCCGCCTAGTGTACTCCGGCAATGGCAAAATCCTGCGGCCCGGGAAGCGTTCCGCGCAGATACGAACTGTCCCACTGGAATTGCCACCGGCCCTTCTGCTTTTGGAAGTGTAGTGGCCCGGGCGTAAAATCAACCCACTGACTCCAGCGGCCCTGTTGTCTGGCAACCACGACGTTCGACATGCCGTCCAGGACCGGCCCACCTTGCCCTCCGGCCTCACGGCATGAAGTGGGTTTGAATTTCAACTCTCCCACCCATTCGAACCCATTCAGTTTGTCAGACTCGCTCAGATCTTCCACCTGCAAGTCTGCTGCGGTCAACGCGCGGTATTGCCTCAAATAATGGTCGGGCGAATAAGGGCTCCCGGAGGTGATGGCCGTTGTCCAGCCGTCCGGCCCCTTCAGCCAATGCCTCTGAAGCTCCGCCAGAGCCGCGTTCTGTGCCTCTCGGTCGGCGCTGGAAAGGCTGGTGCTGGACCCGGACATTTCAGAGCTACCCGAACTGCCGCAGCCCATCGGTCCGAGGACGACCAGGAACGCGAGTGCGGCGAATGACGTCCCGCGAAGAAATTTCTTCATCGGCTCTCCTCCTTTCCGAAAATCCCGGCCCAAAAGAAGATCGCTCAAGTGGCGCGTCACGAACAACGCTGCGCGAACGGTTTTCGAGCGGCCTTGAAAATTCCCGCTGCTATTTCACTTTCTCGAGCCTTGGAATCATGCTGTCCCGGGGGCCATCGATCGAGCCGTCCTTATTCACTGTGAAGACCAGCGGGCTGTGGAGCATCATTCCAAAATCGCCGCGGGCGATGATCTTGTCGCCTTCAATCTTATAGGTGCCATCGACGGCGTACGCGCCCATTGCGATGTACGCCTTCCCGCCTTTGAACTCAGCGTTGATCGTTCCGCTGGGATCGCGATACTTTCCCTCGGCGCCTCCCCCGCATCCCACTGCCAGACAAGCTCCGGCTAAAACGGCTACAAGAAGTCCACTGCGGATCCAAGAGCTGCTCATCACATTCTCCTTAGAAAGCATTTTCCATCTCATCAAAATTCCAAGAGGCACACAACCAATCTTTCCGCCTGTGCGTCCGGGTGCTTCTTCGGCGCACCCGGCCCGCTTCCCCACCATGGTCCTGCACTTCACATTGCGAAATAGGGAGGGAAAAACCGTCATCATCCCGCAAAATAGTTAATACGTCCACAAATTAGAGTCCCCGCGCAGGGCCGAGTTGATCCCTCAAAGCGCTCAGAACTCGTCGGCGAATTGAGAAGGATGGCTCCCTGGGCAGTATGATTTCGGAGCTCTATGATGGGAGGTTCCTGGAGCTTTTTGCGGGTCAAGCTGTCCCTGCAACAACCCGCACGTGTGTCCGGCTGGTGTGCCGATGCTGTTCTGATTGCCCATTTACCAGTGTCTGGTGATTCCTAAAACGCCGGTTCTTCCGTGTCTCACGCCGGAGGACGTAGAAATCTTGGGGAGGGGCAGAAAAGAAACCGACCCTGCGGGCGAAAAGAAGGCCCCCCCAGGTCTCGGACCATTGGAAACAGGAGACGCTCCCGGCCTCCCACTCCGAGTGCTCTCGCAAGGGCACGAATTATCCTACCCAAGATTACGGTAAACACCCTATTGCGCAGCTCCTAGCGGTACTGTCACCGTGACCTAGGTGACCGTACAATGAAACCCAAGCGGATTCTAATCGCGGACGACAGCGATGTCGTTCGCCGGGCCGTTTCTTCCTGTCTGACCCGAGGAGAATTTGAAGTTTGTGGCGAAGCGGTCGACGGCGAAGATGCCATCGAAAAAGCCCGGGCACTCAGACCTGATTTGATTCTCCTCGATGTGGCGATGCCTCGGACCAACGGCATCGTGGCAGCATCGGTCCTGAAACACATGATGCCAAATGTTTTGATCGTTCTGTTTACTATGTACAGCGAAGCAGTCGCCAGGACATTCTCTCGCCAAGAGCTGGCCTTTGATGCGGTAGTCGCTAAAGCGGACGGCATGACCAGACTGACACAGTGTGTTCAAAACTTGCTGTATTCGTAGATTTCCTTCGAGGGAAGCACGCTTCCCAAAAGCTACGTCACCCGCCAGAGAAGGTTCAACAAGCCAGGGCTTGTTTCGGAATCACGTCTTAGTGCCAGCGATTTATCCCCTTGCTAAATTTAAGGTGGGGCCGTGTGGAAAGGGAATTCTTTCGGCTCAGTCTACGCGTAGCCGAGCTGCTGCAAGGCGCCTGAATAGTTTAGGAGTGGCCGACAATTCATCCAGAATCGGCTTTCAGTTGCGTGTTGATCGAGTGGAGGTCAGGGCTGTTTGCCTGGGCCTTCCAGAATCGCTCAGTTCGACGAGCCACAGGGCATTGTTGAAGTCCGCCACCGCCGCAAACTGTTGGTGGATTGCCAGTCGTGTCACGCCGCGAGTCTGGGGCCACACGCGACGCACTTCTCCCGTTACCGAATCACGAAGCTCAAGCTCGTAGTTTTGATTCTGCGTGAGGAGGCCCTAGCCAGTCGGGAGGGTCCTCCCCTGTGATTCTTGCCCGCTCGCGCGGTCCGTAGCACTGATCGGTCTGAAGCACGGAACGCAGCTAAGTCACGACTGGTGGGAACGAAGAGCCGCGACCCGTCCCGGACGGGTGCGACATCATGTCCCCAGGTGCCGTTGCTGCCGATAGTGTCAGGCCGAACCCGAGCTGTTTTAGAACTGAGGAATAACCGGCGAGTGAAGACTGTGGGCCGGCTCGCCTAATGTAATTTGCAGTGCTTGCTACCTGATTCCTATGATTGTCGGTAGCCCCCGTCAGGTCCATTGTGCCGATTGCGGGAAATGCATTCGGGAACCCGACTGGAGTCGATTCAGTTTCCCGCGGGTAGTAATCCCACTCCAGCCAAAGGGAGAAATGAAATGCTACTCACGATACTTGTTGTGGTGCTTCTGCTGGCTCTAATCGGAAGCTTCCCCTCCTGGCCGCACAGTAGAGACTGGGGCTACTATCCGAGCGGAGGGATAAGTCTGGTTCTGCTTATATTGCTGATTTTATTCCTGATGGGACGACTGTAGTCCGAGGCGAGCGTTCAGGCCGCGGTTCCGACCCGGCTCACAGGTGCAAGCTTGCGGGGACGCGGGTCAAGAGCAGACGCCGGAATGGTCTTTCCAGATAGATGGTCATAGACGAAATATTCGCCAGGATGACTTTCCATCAGCAGGGAAAGTCGCAACCTCACGGCCTCAAGATTTTCGATCGCCTCAATCCAGATAAAGCCATCACCGGGGGGTTTTCTGAAGATATCGTAATTTAGCCTCAAATGGAGCCTCCTGATAACGTCTGGAATAAGGTTAGGTCCGGCGTGGGGGCCTAATCTAGGGTACAGGTAGCAAGTAAGGGGCCTGTCCAAGGCCAAAGGTACTGCTGCAATTGACTGAAAAAGATATATTTATTCGCAAAGCTCGGCCTCTACGTTTCACCCTTCCATACCATGGCTGTATTTTTTCGCGCGCCCATGTACATATTTCCCTGTAGTAGTACTAGTACTAAATAGGGGCCTGGCGATGGGGCACTTGGAAGCTAATGGCAGATCTTCGGGTAACACTCATAGAGTTTCTCTAGTCACTATCTAAGTACTCCGCTGTATTGCCCAGTAGTCCTAAGTGAACTAGGTTCATCACCAAAGGGGGACAAATTTTGTGGCTAGAGGAGGGGGCGCCGTGAGAGCAAGAACCAGCGTTCTGTTCGGGCTCTACTCGAATTTCAAGGATTTGCGCAGTTATGCGGATGGACTGAGGCAAATTGGTTTCGAGACCAACGACATTTCGGTCCTATTTCCCGAGCGCTCCCTGTATCAGAAAGAACCCTTCTTTGATGGTGCTGAATATTCCATGGATGAGAATGAGTCTCCCTCAGAGCCTTTGTTCAGTGGACCTCTGGCGTCGTTGAGTTGCATCGCGCCACCGCCCTCAGGTGAACTTGCAAGCGCGCTCGAGCAACTGGGGATTCCTCGATACGCGGCAGAGCGATATGAGGCCCGGATCAGGAATGGACAAATTCTTACCGCCGTGCGTTCTTCACATCCGAGTGTGACCGAGTGTGTTTGTGAAATCCTCTCCAGAACGGGAGCCATGGGTATTTTGGTCACAGGTCATCGGAAGCGCACTACGCTCTCCCAGCTAAGAATGGAAGACGAACCGCATTTGCAGTTTGAGATCCGCAGCCCCATCCCCGGGGAAACCGCCGCGATTCATTCCTCAGTCAGAGCCAGATAATCTATGCGGACTGCTGGCGAAGCAAGCCAGATAGCCCAGGCCTGCTGGAAGCCCAGACCAGAGCATACTTACTGAATGCCCTATCCCGTCGAGGGGTGTTGGGCATAGGCAGGCGAACTGCCTGGACATGGGACGCGCGTGGGCGCTTTGAATTGCACGGAACCACCGCAACAGGTCTGGAAATTGCCGAGGTGATCCCGTTCACTCGTGGACAGTGAGCGCAGGATTATTAACAGATGTTCGTTACCCAAGTTTCTGGCTTAAAAGGTGGGAGGGGAAGGTGCGGTTGTCCACACCCTCCCCTGATGGCGAGCTATGCGTTCTTGGGGTGTGGGGAGGCCTTATCGAGCAAATCGATCAGCATTCGAGCAGAAGCCGGAGTTTCTGGTGCGGATCCCATTACGATGTCTCTTGTAGGGATCCGGCGGCCGTAGAGGGCTTCGTTGGCATCTTCGTCGGGCCGCAAAGTGGAACCGTCCAGTGACAGACCGGCAAACAAGCCGCGAGCGCGGGAGTAAGTCAAGATCTCGGCGCGCATAAAGGCATCCGTCTCGGCCTGCGCATCCCTGCCGAGCGGGCCAGCCGCCGCGGAAATGTCGCCCCCAAGTTTCACTTTGCTATGCAGCAAGCTGGTTGCCCCGCGCTCGTTCATGACCAGGAGAACAAAGTCGCTGGCCTCTGCTCCGAGCTGAAGGCCGAAACTAGCGCCCTCGATGGCATACATCGATGGGGCGCCCCAGGGACCTGTAAAGTTTGGGCCCGTCCGGCAGACCATCGCACCGCGGCCATAATTGCCCCCTACTATGAAGGCGGCCTTCAGTACCGAAGGTACAATCACCACGCACTTGGTTTTGTCCAGCACAGATTGCGGGATCGTGTCTGGCATGTTCAAAACCTCGCTCATCACCTGCCCTGCATTCTCCAATCGTTGTTCCTGCTTCCTCTTTTCATCTGCGCTGCGTGCGGTCGCCATCGATGCGACCAACAGGACGGCAGCCAAAATGCTGGAAATCCGAAACATTTTGTCCTCCTTTGCGAAATAGAATCACTTCGAGCGCGATCCCAACTCAGATCGCGCTCGTCTTACTGCGGATGAAGTGGCCGTCAGTGGTCTTTCAACGGCTCTAAAATGCCACTCCGGGATCAGGCTCTGCCAACTAGGCCGCCCACAAGAGCGACCAGAAAGAGAACAAGGAAAATGAAGAATAGAATCTTTGCGATACCTGCCGCGGCCACGGCAATCCCTCCGAACCCTAGAATTGCTGCCACCAACGCGATAACAAAGAATGCCAGCGCCCAGTTCAACATGATGTCCTCCTTTCCTGATGAATCTCATGGTGCGGCTGCTGCCCTCCTTTTTGCCTGCTTGCCTGGCCAGATTCAATACACGCTCTCGCGTATTTTTGCGGGCGGACGAACCGTAGCAACTAGCTCTCTGCAAGACAGGGGTTTATTCACTTTCGTCCGGGAGAGGACGAAGCGCGCGCGATTGTGTACCCCCGCTGCAATGGTTCGAAATGCTGCGAGCCCTTTTCATCAGCTCCGTTCCGCGGCGATTCACAGAGACGGGAATTCGGCGCAGGAGATCACAGCGCGCTCAGGGGAGTCGAAATACCTGAAATGGTTGAGGCCCTTCACGGGAACTACAGCAATGCCACCTCCGAGCTACAAGATCGAACTGATAGACCCAAGTCCTGAAGTGGTTTATTTTCTTGAACGGAGCGTCTTATTTCTCAGATGGATTCATCGGCTGGCCGGGCCGCCCGGAGAATTCCTTCATCGCTTCGCCTGCGAGGCTTTCATAGACGGGGCGGCCGGCCAGCAAGTCCAGCCCGCGACACCCACGCCGGCCGGGATCCCTTGCTCCTGTCAGGAAAGTTTATGTGTATACTTCCTTTCCCGGAAAAGAACGAGGAAAGGGGATTCTCTCAGCTTGGCAGAGGAGTATGCTTCTGTATGCCAGCGGCTGAGAACCCTGGTCGGTGGAGAATGATATGAAGACTCTTCGTATTCTGATCGCCGATGATCACGACCTTCTTCGCCGAGGAGTCAGAGTACTTCTGCAGTCCCATCCAGGGTGGGAGGTTTGCGCGGAAGCTAGTACGGGCCGGGACGCAGTCTCAAAAGTTGAACAATTGAGGCCAGATATCGCCATTCTGGACATCAGCATGCCGGATTTGAACGGTCTGGAAGCGGCCAGGAGGATTCGGAAGGCGTCGCCGAATACGGAAGTTCTGATTCTTTCTGTTCACTATACCGACCAGCTCATTCGCGAGATTCTGGAGGCAGGCATCCGCGGCTACATCGTTAAATCGGACTCCGACCGCGATCTGATCATTGCCGTGGAGACTCTGGCAAAACACAAGCCTTTCTTTACCCCCCGCGCGACCGAGGTGATTCTGAGCGATTTCAATACAGGGGGGATTCGCGCGGAGCTGCCGGAATCTCTTCCCAACCGTCTCACTTCTCGCGAGACTGAAATCGTACAGTTGCTCGCCGAGGGCAAGAGCAGCAAGGAGGTAGCGGCGTCCTTGAACATCAGCGTCAAGACCGCCGAGACTCATCGCGCTAACATCATGCGCAAATTGCAGTTACATACCGTCAGCGAACTTGTGAGGTATGCCGTCAGGAATCAGATCATCGAGCCCTGATGATTCCCCCCTCCTCTACAGCAAATTCCCATAGCAGTTAGCACATTGACTGTATTGCCGAGAGCGCTCCTGCGTAGGACTATGCGCGTGCGGAAAATGTTCCGCGAAGCGGAAGAAGGAGCGGAGCCGAGCGCCTTGAGAGATCAAGGACAGAGGGCTGGGGCGGCTTCTCTTCTTCTTCCCTTCTTAACGCCGGTTCGTAATCCTAAGTTCATGTTGCAGGGACACGGCTCGGCCTATTAAAGAGAAAGCAGGCAATTCTAGAAATGATTCCTGATTTTCGAGAGATCACCGGTCAGCCTGCCGTGCTGATTGCAACCGCAGACAACGGGATGCGCAACGACTTGTCCGAACTTCTCCAAACCTTTTCTGTCCGAGCAAGGTGGGCCAGAGGCGTGGAAGAGGCAAACAACTTGCTGACCCTGGAAGAGATTTCGGTCTGTTTTTGCGGATTTTGGTTGGCCGATGGAACCTATCGGGAGCTCGTCAAGCGCATCAAGCGGGAGGCAGCAGAAATCCCATTGGTTATTGTTTCTGCGCCAGCCTGCCCCAACGAGTATAGGGATTACCTGGCCGCAATGAATATCGGGGCGTTCGATTTTCTTTGTCACCCCTATCGGCGAATTGATTTGGACAGAATACTCAGGGTGAGCCTCGTCGCGCACTTCCGGTCCCAGCGCCGGATTGGCGTCGCGGAGGGCGGTTGTTTGGATGCGCGCCAAGATGAGCCCAGAGCCGCGGCCAGTCAGTGAGTCTCCCCGGCTGCAAGGTCTCGCCAACAAGAACGCGGGCGCTCCCGTGCAACCGCTGAATGCGAATCCATTCGCCCGCAGCGTTTCCGCGCGAAACGGGGCTCGATCCCGACTCTGGAGTGCGCCGCCGAAATCTGCTCGCGGCAAAGCCGAGTCTCAGCGCCCGCCGACGCTAAAGCTGTGCAGTTCGGCCGGCCCAGAGCAGGCGACAAGAGGATTCAGGCTTGCTGACCTTTTCGTCCTTCTGAACTCGCTGCTGGTATTTTTCTTTCACTTCTCGACCCACAGCGGTTCGGATTCCTGATGGAAAAGGGTGCATCCTTCCGCTCGCAGTCAGCCCTGAGTTTCAAATCTTCACTGCCTAGAGGATATAAGATCGAATAATGTGACCGCTTGCGCGGGCCAGCAGTTTCCCTCATGAGGAGCGCGCCCCCGAGCGGCTTCGAACACGGCTCGCCAAGCGGGGAACATCACGAGCTCATCCCACCAGGACGTAATACACCGGGCGCTTCATTCGCGGCCTTCGCAAGCAGGGCGTGGAAACTGAAAACAAGTGGTAGTTCGATGAGCTTAGAGGAGGGGTCAATTGCGTATTCCTATCGCGAACGCTGTGAAGTTCCCACAATTCGTCGATGAATTCTTCCTTGAGATTTATGTCCATCATGGCCTGATATCCCCGATCTGCGGAGCGCGGGTTCCCCCGGCCTCGCAATTATCGTAGAGAATCTAAGTCCTTCGATTTCGATTGGACCATCCTAGGAATGCTGTAGCTTGTCTTTGGAATTGCCTTAGCGAATTCGGTGCAGCTCATTGGATTTATTAGGGTTCCGAACCGTCCCGTCCGACTACCGCAAGTTACGGAATGTCCCTAAATGATTGCCTGTATTGTCGAATTCTGGGAGTTTTAGGACTATGTCTTCGCGGACTCGGTCCGCTGGTCGGAAGTGGGGAATAAGACGCGGTGAGCCTGGATGGATTGCCGGGGCGGCCCCCTTTTCCCCTTTCTCCAGGGTCACACCAGTCGGGATGGACGAAAGGTTCGACAAAAATGGACACCGTACACGCAGCGCATTTCACAGTCGAAGCTCTCGAGAAAGAACTCTCCTCCGCCACCACGCGAACAGCACCAGCTTGTCCCACGATCTTAGTTGCGACCATTGATTCGGATATTCGCAGCAGCCTTGGTGCGCTGCTCGAGGCTCGACAACGGAAGGTGGTATGGGCCAAATCGGTGGAAGAGGTTCGCTCAGCCCTGGCGAGGAAAAACATCTCCGCCTGCTTCTGCGGATTTTGGCTTGTGGACGGTACCTACCGCGACGTCATCAGACTGCTGAAGACCCGGCCGGTTGAAATCCCTGCAATTATCGCGTGCTCGCCCGCGTGCCCTCATGAATATCAGGACTATCTTGCGGCACTGAATTTACGCGCTTTCGATATTATTAGGTTCCCGTATAGCGCCGGCGCCCTGGAGCGAGCACTTCGATCCGTCATCGGCCCGCAAGGCTCCCCGGACCGTCGATCCCTATCGGCGCGAGACACTGGAACCATTCGGGAGAATCAAGGCGGCCTGCGCAAGGCGGGCTAAGGCATTAGCGGTCCAGGCGGTCGAACCGGGCCGGGACTGTTCCTCGCGATACCCATTTACGCAATTCGTCGTATTCTTAGCTGTGTTCGGGTATGGTTTAATCTGACCATTCCTTGAGACTCGCGAAGCCCCTTTCGACTGCCAATCGAATTCACCTGATGCAAGAAGCGTGGGGGGGACTAATTCAAAGTTAATCATGGCCACCATCCAACCACTCATTGCCGTTCCGAAAATCGAAGAACCAATTCGCGCCGAACTTTTTAGCCCTGAGCGGCTTGAGCAACATGCCGAAAGCCTTGCGGCGGCCCAGGAGGTTAGCGAAACCCCCGACGAAGGAGAGCCCTTACTCACCCGTGTGGCTGAGAACGGCCGTGTCCTGTTGGACTACTATCGCCTCACGGCGCAGGTAGTTTCCCTCGAGCAATCCATCACACCGGCGGCGGAGTGGCTGGTGGACAATTTCTATATCGTTGAAGAGCAAATTCGCGAGATCCGCGATGACTTGCCTCCTGGCTTTTATCGCAAACTTCCAAAACTCGCTTCTGGCCACTTGCGGGGCTATCCGCGCGTCTTCGGTGTGACCTGGGCCTTCGTCGCCCACACGGACAGCAGGTTTGACCCGGATGTTCTGCGCCGTTTCATAAATGCCTACCAAAGGGTGCAGCCACTCACGATCGGGGAACTCTGGGCCGTGGCGATCACGCTTCGAATGGTATTGGTCGAAAACCTTCGCCGCATCGCGGAGCGCATCGTCCAGAGCCGCGATGCGCGCCTGGAAGCCGACGATCTTGCGGATAGCCTTCTGGGAACCGGCGGACATTCACTGGTGTCGCCCGCAACGGTTCTACGTGCCTTCGAGAAGAAGCCACTGGATCGGTCATTCGCAGTCCAATTGGTCCAGCGGTTGCGTGACCTGGATCCAAAAGTCGGCCCGATTCTCTTGTGGCTTGACGAGCGCCTGGCCGCTCAAGGTTCGACGGCCGAGGAAATCGTGCGCGCCGAACATCAAGACCAGGCCGCTATGAGCGTCACTGTCCGCAACATCATTACGAGCATGCGTCTGACCTCTGCGTTTGGCTGGCAGGAGTTCTTCGAGAGCGTTAGCTTGGTGGATGAAGCACTCCGCGACGGAAGCAAATTCGGCGAGATGGACTTCGCCACGCGGGATCAGTACCGCCATGCCATCGAGGATCTTGCCCGAGGGTCGGCGCACTCGGAGGTCGAAGTGGCTGTGCGCGCCGTTGAGCGCGCCAGGAAAGCCTACGGAGAATCCTCCCACAACGGTGAACCGGTTGACGAGCAGATGACGGATCCGGGCTACTACCTTCTCTCGCATGGACGACAAGAATTCGAAAACCAACTCGATTTTCATGTGCCCTGGCGGCGCTGGCTCCTGCGGCTTTACGTGCGGGCCGCCGTGCCCGGGTATATTGGAAGCATCGCCATCTTGACCGCAATGATTCTGGCGATCCCTCTATTGCACGCTCAAGGATTAGGAGCCAGCGCGAAATACCTTGTCCTGTTCGGGGCACTGGCCGCCGTACCCGCTTCACACCTCGCAATCACACTCATCAATCGGGCGGTAACGGATTTGCTTGGGCCGCGAACTTTGCCGCGACTCGATCTGTCCGGTGGCGTGCCGAAAGAGCTCCGCACGATTGTCGTCGTGCCCACTCTGCTCACCTCGAAGGATGCGGTCAAGGAGCAGGTGGAACGCCTGGAAGTGCATTATCTTGCGAACTCCGACGGCGATCTGCATTTTGCGCTGTTGTCTGACTGGACCGATGCGCTCGCTGAAACCGTTCCGGGCGACGATGATCTTCTAGCCGCAGCCGTCACTGGAATTAACAGCTTGAACCAGCGTCATGGTCCTACGGCGGAAGGCAGCGATCGTTTCTTCCTATTCCATCGCAAGCGAGTGTGGAATGAGAGCGAGCAAAAATGGATGGGATGGGAGCGCAAGCGCGGAAAGCTGCATGAGTTAAATCAACTCCTCCGCGGCTCCATGACCACGACATTCGTCTCCGTCAGTGCGCACTCTATTGAGCAGCTCGCCGGGACCCGCTATGTCATTACGCTCGACGCAGACACTCGCTTGCCTCGCGAGACGGCCACTCGTTTGGTCGGAACCATGGCGCACCCGCTGAATCGTCCCAGATTCAGCCCCGCAGAAGGACGCGTGGTGGATGGCTACGGACTCGTCCAGCCGCGCGTTACTCCTTCACTGCCGATGGAGCGAGAAGGTTCCCTGTTCCAAAGGGTTTTTTCAGGACCCAGTGGCATTGATCCCTACGCATTTGCAGTTTCAGATGTCTATCAGGACCTCTTCCGGGAGGGTTCTTACACCGGCAAGGGAATTTACGACATTGACGCATTCGAAACGGCTCTCGCGGGCAAGGTAAAGGAAAATACTTTGCTTAGCCACGATCTGTTCGAGGGAATCTTTGCCCGAGCGGCTCTCGCCACAGACATTGAGCTTTTCGACGATTTCCCATCCCATTACGAAGCGGCGGCGGCCCGGCAGCACCGTTGGGCGCGGGGGGATTGGCAATTGCTTCCCTGGATTTTCGGCCGAGGCGGTTTATCAAAAGAGGAGCGGCGAAAGATTAAGCTGCCGGGATTGAGCAGATGGAAGATGTTGGACAATCTCCGGCGCACTTTGATGGCTCCCACCATGTTCCTGACCCTACTTGCCGGCTGGCTCGTGCCCGGATTGTCTGCCTGGACGTGGACGTGGTTTATTCTGGCGACGATTTCGATCCCCGCGCTCTTGCCTTTCTTCTCTGGATTGAACGCGCGTCTCGGGGGAATTTCAAAGCGCACCCACATTCGCGGGGCGCTCTCTGATCTTTCACTCGGGAGCAGCCAAATCGCTCTGACGGTCATATTCCTTGCGCACGAGGGGTGGCTGATGTCCGACGCAATTCTTCGGACTTTGGCGCGCTTGTTCGTAACCCACAAGCACTTGCTGGAATGGGTGACGGCGGCGCAAGCCAAACGCAAGTTGGATCTTGACCTCGTCGAGATCTACCGGCGCATGGCGGGAAGCGTGGTGCTCGCGCTGGCTTCAGGTGTCGTTGTTCTTCTGGGGGACCACCAGGCTCGCTATGCCGCCGTGCCTTTCATCTCTCTGTGGTGCGCGGCTCCTGCCGTGGCCCAGTGGATCAGCCGCCCTCCGAAGTCCCCTGATGCCGAGCCGCTGCCACAGGCCGACGCCTTGTCGCTGCGCTCCATCTCGCGGCGCACTTGGCGCTATTTCGAGAACTTTGTCTCCGCAGCCGATAGCTGGCTGCCGCCGGACAATTTTCAAGAAGACCCAAAACCGGTCATTGCTCATCGCACCTCCCCCACAAATATTGGTTTATACCTGCTTTCAACGATCGCAGCGCACGACATGGGCTGGCTGGGTACGCAGGACGCCGTGGATCGTTTGGAAGCCACACTGGAAACCATGGGCAAGTTGGAACTGTTTCGAGGTCACTTCTACAATTGGTATGACACGCGTGATCTTCGGCCCCTGGATCCGAAGTATGTCTCCTCAGTCGACAGCGGAAATATTGCCGGCCATCTCCTGGCCCTCGGCAACGGGTGCCGGGAACTGATTCAGAAATCAGCGATTGATTCCAGCATGCTCGCCGGGACTGGTGATTCGATTCGTCTGCTGCAAAACGCGTTAGGTCAGTTGACGGACGCGCGGCGGACGCACACGGTCACGCTGAAGCAGCTTAGAAACGAGGTGCGCCGCCTAAACAACGCCATTGTCGGTTCGCCGGTCAATGCCGTGGATTGGACCCTTCGACTCGTCGAGGTCCGGGAGCATGCCCATACGGTCGCAGACATTGCACGAACGCTGGCTCAAGAGCTGGGCGCACCCGCCGATTTTGAATTGCGCACCTGGGCAGAAGCTACGAAAGCAGGTGTCGAAAGCCATTGGCGCGATGCGACGATTCTGATCCCCTGGTTGCGGCTGCCGGCGTCTGAGATTGTGGGGATGCTCGAGCGGCCTGAAAGCAGGGGCCCCGAGTGGGCTGCCATGGAGCCTTTCTTTCGCACGATTCCGACCTTACTTCAGGCTCCGGAGCGATTCGAAGCTGCGATTCGCGAACTTGCGGACTTAGCCCAACGATTGAGACAAGACCCCCGCGCCAATCAGGAGACGCTCGCGAGGATCCAAGCGCTCTCGGCTGCGTTGCGAAATTCAAGCGCAGAGGCTGCCACCCTGCAGCGGCGCTTGCTGGGAATCGCCGCAAAAGCCGAAAAGTTCTTCGAAGCGATGGACTTCGGCTTCCTGTTCGACAGGACGCGCAAGCTGTTCTCGATCGGCTACCGCGGCGCGGATGGAACGTTGGATCCCAACTGCTATGACCTGCTGGCTTCAGAAGCGCGATTGACAAGTTTCATCGCCATCGCCAAGGGCAATGTGCCTTCGGCACATTGGTTTCGCCTGGGACGCGCGCTGACTCCGGTTGGACGTGGTTCGGCTCTGATATCGTGGTCCGGCTCCATGTTTGAATATCTGATGCCTGCTTTGGTGATGCGCTCGCCGGCGGAAAGCCTTCTGCGGCAGACCTACACGCAGATTGTCATCCGCCAAATCGGATATGGAAATGAGCGCGGCGTGCCCTGGGGCATCTCGGAGTCGGCTTACAACGCGCGCGATCTTGATCTCACCTATCAATATTCAAGTTTCGGAGTTCCCGGGCTGGGGTTGAAGCGTGGGCTCAGCCAGGACTTGGTGATCGCGCCCTATGCCACCGCTCTGGCCGCCATGATCGACCCGTCCGAAGCGGTCCAGAACTTCACTAGGATCGCGCGGGCTGGCGGCCTTGGTTCCTACGGTTTCTATGAGGCCCTCGATTACACCGCCACACGATTGCCGGAAGGGCAGGATGTGGCTGTGGTGCGGGCTTTCATGGCGCACCACCAAGGGATGTCGCTCGTGGCCCTCGCCAATGCCTTGCACGACGGGGCGATGCAAGGCCGTTTCCATGCCGAACCAATCGTCCAGGCCACCGAGCTGTTGTTGCAGGAACGCACGCCGCGCGGCGTGCTGGTTGCGCACCCCCGCGCCGAGGAAGTATCCGCGTCGGGGCAGATTCGGGAGTTAGTCCCGCTCATCGTCCGCCGCTTCGACAGTCCCCACGACTCGCTTCCGCGAACGCAAATTCTCTCGAACGGACGCTACGCCGTAATGCTCACGGCGGCAGGCTCGGGATACAGCCGCTGGCGTGATATTGCGATCACGCGCTGGCGCGAAGATTCAACCCGGGATTGCTGGGGCATGTATATCTTCCTGCGCGACGAACAGAGTGGGGATATTTGGTCTGCTGGCTACCAGCCCACTGGCGTTGAACCCGATAGCTACGAAGCTGTCTTCTACGAAGATCGCGCGGAGATCCTTCGCCGGGACCGCTCCATAACCACTGCACTCGAGGTGCTGGTCTCCTCTGAAGATGACGCGGAGGTGCGCCGTGTTTCCATTTCAAATTTGGGCGCGCGGGCGCGCGATATTCAGGTGACTTCTTTCGCGGAACTCTCTCTGGCTACTCAGGCAGCCGACGCTGCGCATCCGGCCTTCTCGAACTTGTTCGTGGAAACGGAATACCTTGCCGATGTCGGCGCTTTGCTAGCCACTCGCCGCAAGCACGCGGATAACGAGACTCCGGTTTGGGCGGCTCACGTGTTAGTGGCGGAGGCAGAAACGGTGGGTGATCTGCAGTTTGAGACAGATCGTGCAAGATTCCTCGGGCGTGCCCGCAATCTGCATGATCCTATTTCGATCATTGACGGTCGGCCGCTCTCAAACACCGTGGGCTCGGTCCTCGACCCGGCCATATCTCTCCGACGCACCGTGCGTGTTCCTGCCGGTAAAACGGTGCGCCTGATCTATTCCACGGTAGTCGCCTCCACGCGTGAAGATGTGTTGGCCCTAGCCGACAAGTATCACGACGCGCAAATCTTTGAACGCACTCACACCTTGGCGTGGACACAGGCTCAGGTCCAGCTTCGTCACCTGGGAATCAGCGTGGAGGAAGCTCATCTGTTCCAGCGCCTGGCCAATGCCGTCTTGTATTCGGACGCCGCGCTACGGCCCAGCTCAGATGTTCTTAGCCAAAGCAATCTGGATCTCTCGACGCTGTGGGGTCAGGGAATCTCTGGAGATTTGCCGATGGTTCTCGCGCGGATCGATGACGCGGAGGATGTGGACCTGATACGGCAATTGCTCCGGGCGCACGAGTACTGGCGTATGAAGCAACTTGCTGCCGACGTAGTCATCATCAACGAAAAACCGCCGTCCTACATGCAAGAGCTGCAAGGCTCGCTCGAAGCGCTCGTCCGCGGTAGCCAATTGCGCCTCTCTCCGGACACCAGCTCCGCAAGCGGCAGGATTTACCTATTGCGAGGTGATCTGATATCTCCTGAGATACGCGCACAACTTCAGGCTGCCGCCCGAGTAGTGCTCCTCAGTCGCCGGGGGAGTTTGGCGGAGCAAATCATGCGGGTGCAATACAGCGAATCGGTGGCGCCTCGGGAACGTCCGGTCCGGGAATTGAGGTATCAGGAATCACCACTGCCACAACAGAATCTGCAGTTTTTCAACGGGTTTGGCGGCTTTTCCGAAGGGGGTCAGGAATACGTAACCGTCCTCGGCGAGGGTTTGCGAACTCCGGAGCCTTGGATCAATGTAGTCGCTAACCCCGGGTTCGGATTTCTGGCATCGGAGTCGGGGTCCGGTTTCACATGGTCCGTGAATAGCCATGAGAACCAGCTCACTCCCTGGTCCAACGATCACGTCGTCGATGTTCCCGGTGAAGCGATCTACATCCGTGATGAAAGCAGCGGAGAAGTGTGGTGCCCGACGGCTCTGCCCATTCGCGATGAGGCTTCGACCTATGTGGCCCGACACGGGCAAGGGTATAGCCGCTTTCAACATGGGTCTCGCGGAATCTTGTGCGATCTGGTTCAGTTCGTGCCGGCCGAGGATCCCATCAAGATATCCAGGCTGGTGCTGCAGAATCACTCGGGCCGCATTCGCCGTCTGTCCGTCACTGCTTACGCGGAGTGGGTGCTGGGCAATTCGCGCAGCGCATCGGCTCCCTACATTGTCACCGAAATTGATTCGCAATCGCGAGCTCTGTTTGCCCGAAGCCTGTGGAGTGGCGAATTCGGCGGGCGAATTGCGTTTGCGGATCTTGGCGGTCGGCAGATTTCCTACACCGCGGACCGCTCTGAATTCCTGGGCCGCAATGGCGGGCCGGATCGTCCCGCAGCACTCGAGCACGGTGGCCCTCTTTCAGGAAAAGTAGGAGGTGGGCTCGACCCCTGCGCGGCGCTGCAAACAACCGTCGAGTTGCGCCCTGACGCCCGCGTTGAAATCGTCTTTTCCCTGGGGCAGGCGGAAAATCGTGAGTCTGCTCGCCAGTTAGTGAATCAATACCGCTCGGCCAACTTGGACGATGTGCTTGGCGAAGCTACTCGCCGGTGGGACGACCTGTTGAGCGCGGTGCAGGTGAAAACCCCCGACCCCAGCATGGATTTGCTCCTGAATCGTTGGCTGCTTTATCAGACACTTTCCTGCCGTGTCTGGGCTCGCGCCGCCTTTTATCAGTTGAGCGGCGCTTACGGATTTCGCGATCAGCTCCAGGATGTTTTGGCTTTGGGCGTCGCGAAACGAGCTGTGGCGCGCGAGCACATCCTACGCGCCGCTGGCCGTCAGTTTCTCGAAGGCGATGTCCAGCACTGGTGGCATGCCCCTTCCGGTCGTGGTATTCGCACAAGAATGTCTGACGACCTCTTGTGGCTGCCGTACACGGTCATAAACTTCCTGGAAGCAACCAATGACACGGCGATTCTGGATGAACTCGTTCCGTTCCTGGAAGGCGATGCGCTGGCCGACGGGCAGAGGGAATCCTATTTTCAGCCGCGCATTTCAGAAACGCGCGGCACCCTTTTCGAGCATTGCGCGCGCGCGCTGGATCGCAGTCTTTCCGTCGGCAGCCATGGATTGCCGCTCATGGGCACCGGAGACTGGAATGACGGCATGAACCGCGTGGGTCAGGAAGGAAAAGGAGAAAGCATCTGGCTCGGCTGGTTCTTGCATACCGTACTTTGGGAATTTGCGAAAGTGGCGGATGCGCGCGGCGAACATGCTCGCGCGGAGAAGTGGCGGTTGCATGTCAGCGCGCTCAAGGCCGCTCTTGAACGCGACGGTTGGGACGGCGATTGGTACCGCCGCGCATATTTTGACGACGGAACACCACTTGGTTCCGCGCAGAATAGCGAATGCCGCATCGACTCGATCGCGCAATCCTGGGGAATCATCAGCGGAGCCGCCGAACGCGGCCGTGGGGTGCGTGCCATGGAGGCGGTTGACAAACAGCTTGTGCGGCGGCAGGAGGGATTAATCTTGCTCCTCACCCCGCCCTTTGATCATGCCCAGCATGACCCGGGTTACATTCAAGGATACTTGCCGGGGATCCGCGAGAACGGTGGGCAATACACGCACGCCGCTGTCTGGACACTGATTGCGTTTGCAGCGCTCGGCGATGGCGACAGGGCCGGCGAGCTTTTTCGCATGATTAATCCCGTCCACCGCACCAACTCCCGTGCGAACACGCAGCGGTACAAGGTCGAGCCTTACGTAGTGGCAGGCGATATTTACGCCGAGGCTCCTCATGTGGGTCGTGGAGGATGGACGTGGTACACGGGCGCGGCTGGCTGGCTCTATCGGGCAGGGCTGGAATGGATCCTCGGGTTTCGCCTGCGAGGTATGGCGTTCAGTCTGGACCCTTGCATTCCTCGAAGCTGGCCTTCCTATTCCATCGAATTCCGGTATCATTCCGCGGTTTACAAGATCAGCGTGGAAAATCCCTCAGGCGTTGCACGGGGCGTGGCACTTACCGAATTAGACGGCAAATTGCTCGCCGGCTCGGCGAATATTCCATTGACCGATGACGGCTCTGTCCACACGGTGAAATTGGTGCTTGGTTAGCCATTAGAGCTTTCTGCCGGCGGGAAAGAAGCCTGGTCGTGCCTAGCCGAGGCGTCTCAATAGGAATGGCCCTGGCTCGAAGACAAGTCCAGTTCCTCGAGCCAGGGCCTGCGAGGGAGGCGGTCAGGCTTGTTTACTTCCTACTGCCAGCAATGCGATTCCACCGACCAGCGCCAGACCTGCAACAATTGGGGGGAGCGGAATGGTTTTATGTTCCGTTTCCGTGGCCTGAATAGGGCCAATATCCAGCACCTTCCTGTGCGTGGTGTAGGGAATCCCTTGATAGGCGAATGCGAGCACTCCCAGAATCACCAGGATGATGCCCATCATGGAAGCCGCTTTCATAGCTTCTCCTTCATGCACTCGGGGTGGAAAGGCCCTTCGTCTGTTTCCAGCCCGTGCCTGCGGAAGATCAAATCCTAGAGCAGAGCGAAACGCAGGGGCCATACGGTCCTTTCAGTATGCTGCAACTGGTTTCGCTGTAGGCCGCCCGTTATCCATTCATGGCGTCATGGCGCTACGCGCAGGTCACTTGTCGGCGCAAGAGGCCGAGTCCAATACCTGAATTGTTCGGGCTTCCTCAGGGCTCCTCTGTATTCCGAATCCAGCCGGAGTGCTGTGTGATTGAGTCCGCGGTACAAGCTAAGACAAGTCCGCGAGGAGGAGCCATGAATTGGGATCAAGTGGAAGGCAAGTGGAAGCAATACAAGGGTCAAGTGAAGGAAAAGTGGGGCAAGTTGACGGACGACGACCTGGAGGTGATCGACGGGCAGAGGCAACAGCTCGTCGGCAAGTTGCAGGAGCGCTATGGGACAGCGCGGGAAGTTGCCGAAAAGCAAGTCGACCAGTTTTGCAAGTCTTTGAAGGAACAGGACGCCGAGGACAGGAAAGTCCGGCGGGCGGCTCACAGCTGATCCTGAGCCGGTAGCGCTTTGATCGAATCTGCGGGACGCCTCGGTGGTTTTAACGGGGCGAGGCGTCCCGGGCCTCTGTTCCAATCTCCTCTCGGCGGGCCGATCGGTTGAAACCATCTTCGAAGTCTGCTTCAGAAAATGCCTGTGGTTCTGAGGCAACCTGCGCCCCTGCTCTCTCTCAGGCCTTTTGCTGTAGGGGGCTGCTGCTAGGGACGCGGTATGGTCGGAACTTCCGTTCTTCCGCCCGATGAAGAGATGGCTGATTGCGCTCGTGGCCATGGCTGCCGCCTGGGGCGGAAACAAGTCCCATGAACATTATCATAATCATTATCTAACTGATGGGTTTCGAAGGATTCGACCAGGCCATCGTGGGTTCGAACAAGTTTTTCTATCTGCTTGCGGCTGGAGTCGAGACCTCGGACCGATATCTGATGGGGTTTTGGCACCCGCCTGGACTAGCAACATAATCGGCGGTGTGTCGCTGGTTGCATTCCCGGGACACGTTCCAGTGGTTTCTGCAAGAAATTCCAGATGATCTAGCGAATACCCGAATTTCTCGGAACAACCCATTATTTCACCCGATGGATCCGGGCGAACAGGTGGTTAAACTCCCATCGGATATGGGCTTGGAAAAACCGACCGCGGTGCTTTTTCCGGAGGGGCGCGGCAGGAAGCGCTGCGCACAATTCCAGGGTAGGGGAGTTCCGGGGCTTGCGCGGAGACGCCAGTCATGGCGATGAGGGATTCGGGCACTAAGAAAACTTGTCCGGAATGTGGAAGCGAGCACGTCGAAAAGTCGCACCGGCGTGGGGCGTTTGAACGGCAGCTACTTGCCATGGTATTGGTGCGTCCTTATCGTTGCCGTGACTGTTACAGGCGATTTTACGGCTTAAGATTTCCTACTCAATGACTCGTCCACAGCGTTCGCTTGACCCCGGCGAAACTTTCCCAGTGATTTTCGGTCTTAAAATGCGGCTGCAAAAGGGGAACGATTCGCGCATAAAAATGCGAGGAGGAAACAATGGCTAGGTACGGCAAGGCAGCTTCGAAGAGTGTGGAGCGCGCTATGAAGCGGAGAAAACGAGGGACGCTGCGCTCGGGCAAGGGTGGAAAAGGCGGCCAGGTGAGGAGCAGAAAGCAGGCGATTGCCATCGGGCTTTCCGAAGCCCGAAAGAAGGGCGCGAAGGTCCCAAAAAGCAAGTAGGAGCGGTGTGTCGGGCGGTGGCGGGTGCGAAAAGCGGTGGTAAACCGGGTGGGTGCGGGGCTTGTTCTATTCCACATCGTTTCGACGACCAGCTCGACGAACGCAACGGCCCCGAGGGTCGCGGGCCTAGCTTCCGAGGCCGCTCCCGCTAGAGGGGGCGGCCTCCTCGGCTTCTGTTCCGAGAAGGGCCTGAATCATTCCGACCATAGGAAATGCCTCGGTCTTTGACACCACAGTCCGGATGCCCACCTCCCGGGCATGACTTTCCAAATCCGGGCTGGCATGTTGCGTGAACAAGACGATTGGAATGGCGGGTGCGATTTGAGACATCCTGCGGGCAGCTTCGATACCATTCATGCCCGGCATTTGAAAATCCAGTATCACGATATTGGGTTGCAGTTCCTTGAACATTTCGACCGCGCTCAAACCATCAGCGGCCTCACCGCATATTTCCCATTCAGGATTCGCTTGCAGAACCGTCCGCAGGGATCGCCTGACGAGCTCACTGTCATCTACAATCAGGAAGCGAGTGCGCAAGGGAAGCCTCCTGCATAGCAATCTGGGACTCGGGGTAAGGCGGCAAGAAACAGTTGAAGCCGGGGGGTGGTTGTGGAAGTCATACGCTGAGAGCCATGACATTCACAGCGGGGAGGGCGGCCGTGACGGTCGTGCCATGCTCACTCGATTGAATATCGAGTGTGCCTCCCAGCTCCCTTACTCGTTCGCGCATACCGCTGAGCCCCACGCCGTGGTTTGGGGTGGTGGACATGGACAATTGCCTTGCGAAGGAAATCCCCTTCCCTTCATCGCAAACTTGAAGGGTTAGCTTCCCCTGGGAAGTCACGATTCTGACGCGCGCTGTCTTGCTTCCCGAATGACGGTAAACATTGGTCAGGCACTCCTGCACGATCCGGAAAATCGAAATCTCCACACCGGGCGGAAGCCTGCCGATGTCAGGTGAAAACTCCACAGCCACTTGCACACCGCTGCGCTCGCCAAACCCTTCGACGAAGGTTTTGATCGCGGGCAACAGGCCGATCTCGTCCAGAAGAGGCGGATGAAGCAAATGCGAGATCGTGCGTATCTCCTTGGAAAGTTGTTCGACGAGCTGGGCATTTTGATCCAGAGCATCGGCAGCTTCAGGACTAAGCTTTGCTGTCTCCTGGGACACAAGTCCGTTGTTCATCGAGAGAGCGGCAAGCAGTTGTCCAATGCTGTCGTGCAAGTCGCGGGCAATACGCCGGCGCTCCTCATCCTGGGTGGCAATCAACCGCGCAGAAAGGGTCCGGAGCTCACGATTGAGCGACTCGAGCTGCTGCGTCTTCCGGTGCAAATCCGCGAAGACGCGCACCTTGGCGCGCAACAATTCGGGAATGATGGGAACGGAAACGTAATCCACCGCGCCGCGTTCGTAGGCGTTCAGCCGGTCAACATCGGTAAGGTGCACGGCGGAAATGAAGATAATGGCAGTTTTCTGAAAACGGGGGTGTTGCTGAATCATAGCCGCCAATTCGAACCCATCAAGCTCCGGCATGCTCACGTCCATCAGCACGACAGCAACATCGGTCTTCAGCAAATGGTCTAGGGCCTCTTTCCCGGAATGGGCTTTAATCAGATTTTCGCCCAATTCATTGAGAATGGCTTCGTAAGTAAGCAGCTTGCTAGGCTGATCATCCACCATTAGGATGTTAACCTTATCCTGCTCACCCATATTTTCTCCCTCGCCCCCGATGATTAGGCCAAGCGCCGCGCCCAGCCCGAAACTCGGCCGGCGAATCGTAGAGTTTTCATTAGCGGTGGAACCACATCCGCAATGCGGAGAGCAGCTGCTCGGTATTCACCGGTTTTGCCAAATATTCCGAAGCGCCCGCTTCGAGACATTTTTCGCGATCCCCTTTCATAGCCTTAGCGGTTAAAGCGACAATGGGCAGGCGCCTGAACCCGGGATTTTGACGGATAATCTGCATCGTCTCGTACCCGTCCATGTCCGGCATCATGATGTCCATCAACACGATGGCCACATCCGGTGTTGACTCCAGCGTGGCGATGGCTTCGCGGCCGGTTCCGGCGGTGAGCACGATCATTCCACGGCGTTCGAGGACGCTACTCAGCGCGAAGATGTTGCGCACATCGTCGTCCACCACCAGCACCTTTTTCCCGACCAGCGCTTCGTCGGAGTGATGCAAAAGCTCAAGCATCTTCTGCTTATCGGCCGGAAGGTCGGTGACGACACGGTGCAGGAATAACGCAGTTTCGTCCAAGAGCCTTTCGGGCGATTCCACGCCCTTGACGACCACGCTGCGTGCCAATGTGTGTAGGCGTGCATCCTCTTCTGGCGACAGATCTTTTCCGGTAAAGACGACGACCGGCAAGTGGCTGAGGGTTGGAGTATCGCGGAAGCGCTCCAGAATGTCGAATCCCGACATATCCGGAAGGCGGAGGTCTAGCACCACGCAGTCAAACGGTTGCTCCTCAAGAGCAGCAAGCGCCTGAGTGCCGGTAGCAGCAATCGCAACGTCAATATCGTCATACCCGAGCAGTTCCCGGATGCTTAGCTGTTCGGCGGGATCGTCTTCCACGACCAACAACCGCTTGCGCCGCGGCATGGTGTATTCCTTGATGCGCGCGAATGCGGATTCCAGTTGTTCGGGCGACGCTGGTTTGGTCACATACGCAAAGGCCCCGCGTGCCAATCCGTGTTGCCGATCTTCATCCAGTGTCAACATCTGGACCGGGATGTGACGTGTGCGCGGATCCTGCTTGAAGTGGTTTAGCACCGTCCACCCGAGCATATCGGGCAAGAAGACATCGAGCGAAACGGCAGTGGGACGGAACTCATGCGCCAGCGCCAGGGCTTCTGCGCCCCGAGTGGCGACAAGGATCTTGAACCCTTTGTCGTGACCGAGATCGCGCAACAGGGTGGCAAAGTAGGGATCGTCTTCCACGATTAGCAGTATGGGGTCGTCCTCCTGGAGGATTTCACGGTCATCTGGGATCTTGATCGGCTCCAGGGAACGATTCGACAAGGTGGCCACGGTGGACATCAGACTCGCGGAGGGCGCCAGAGAGGTCTTCGAATCGGCGCTGGTTGCTCCCGTGGACGGCCCGACATAAGTTTGCGGCAAGAAGAGGGTGAACGTGCTGCCCTCATTCGGCGTGCTACGCAGTTGGATCTCTCCACCCAGGAGGCCGGCGAGTTCACGGCTGATTGCCAGGCCCAGTCCGGTGCCGCCATACTTGCGGCTGGTGCCGGCGTCGGCTTGTTGGAAAGCCTCGAAAATAATTCTCTGTTTCTCGGGAGGGATGCCAATGCCGGTGTCAGTCACTTCGAATGCGATTGCTGAACCTGATCTGCTGAGAACCGGGTGGCCTTCACTCCAGCCCCCTTCGGCGGAGAACACCGAGAGACGCACGCAGCCCTTTTCCGTAAACTTGAACGCATTGGAGAGAAGATTCTTGAGCACTTGTTGCAGACGCTTTGAATCGGTGACCAGGCTGCGAGTCAAATTAGGATCGGTATTGACTTCGAAATCCAACCGCCGGTTCTCGGCCTCATGCCGAAAAGGCCGAGCAATCATATCGAGCAAGCTGGAGAAGAAGACCTCCTCCGCCTGCACCGAGACGGTGCCGGACTCGATCTTCGAGAGGTCCAGGATATCGGTGATGAGGTTTAGCAGGTCGGTTCCTGCGCCATGAATCGTACGGGCGAATTCGACCTGTTTGGTGGTGAGGTTGCGGTCGGGATTGTCACCGAGTTGCTGGCCTAGAACGAGAATGCTGTTGAGAGGGGTGCGCAACTCGTGTGACATGTTGGCGAGGAATTCCGATTTGTATTTGGAAGTGAGGGCCAGTTCCTTGGCTTTTTCTTCCACGGCCCGGCGGGCCTGTTCGATTTCCTGATTTTTGCGCTCGACTTCGACGTTTTGCTCGGCGAGCTGTTGGGCTTTTTGGGCCAGCTGTTCGTTGGTCTGCTGCAACTCGGTCTGCTGTGTTTGAAGTTCGGTCGCCAGTTGCTGAGATTGCTTCAGCAGGCCTTCGGTCTGCATGGTGGCTTCGATGCTGTTGAGCACGATGCCGATGCTGGAAGTGAGCTGCTCGAGAAACGCGAGATGGGAAGCGGTGAAAACGCTGAGGGAGGCGAGCTCGATGACGGCTTTCACGCGATCCTCGAAAAGGACAGGCAATACGATCACATTTCGCGGAACAGCCTCGAATAGTCCGGAGCGGATGGGAACGGCGTTCGCGGGCACCTCCATAATCAGCATGCGCCGCTTCTCCGCAGCACACTGGCCCACGAGGCTGGTTCCTACGCGCAGACGATTGGGATGCCCATTGTGATCGCTATCGGCGAAAGCCGATAGGAGCACCATGGTTCCAGATTCATCCGACTCCATTTGATAAATCACGCCTTGCTGAGCATTGACGAGGGGAGCCAATTCCGACAGGAGCATTCGCCCTACGGTGGTCAAGTCGCGCTGGCCTTGCAACATACCCGTGAATCGCGCGAGGTTGGTTTTGAGCCAGTCCTGCTCGTTGTTACGGTCCGTGGTCAAGCGAAGATTATCAATCATGGTGTTGATGTAATCTTTCAGCTCGGCCACCTCGCCGCTGGCCTCCACTTGAATGGAACGAGTTAGGTCGCCCTTGGTCACGGCAGTGGTGACTTCTGCGATGGCGCGAACCTGGTTCGTGAGGTTGTCAGCCAGGAGGTTGACGTTGCCGGTGAGGTCTTTCCAAGTTCCGGCCGCACCTGGCACGTTGGCCTGGCCGCCCAGGCGGCCTTCGACGCCCACTTCGCGAGCGACCGTGGTCACCTGATCGGCAAAGGTGGCCAGCGTGTCGGTCATGTTGTTAATGGTATCGGCGAGCGCCGCGACCTCACCTTTAGCGTTCACGGTGAGCTTCTTTGTCAATTCGCCGTTTGCAACGGCGGTAACGACCTTCACAATTCCGCGGACTTGCTCGGTAAGGTTTGCGGCCATCACGTTTACGTTATCGGTGAGGTCTTTCCAGGTGCCCGCGACGCCGGGAACCTGGGCCTGGCCGCCCAATTTTCCGTCGGTTCCTACTTCGCGGGCCACGCGCGTGACTTCGGCGGCGAAGGCGTTCAGCTGGTCGACCATGGTGTTGATGGTATTCTTCAGTTCGAGAATTTCGCCCTTCACGTCCACGGTGATCTTGCGTGAGAGGTCGCCTCGGGCCACTGCCGTAGTGACTTCGGCGATGTTGCGCACCTGGGCGGTGAGGTTGCCGGCCATGGCGTTGACCGAGTCGGTGAGGTCTTTCCAGGTTCCGGCCACGCCGGTGACGTTGGCCTGGCCACCGAGGCGGCCTTCGCTGCCGACCTCGCGCGCCACGCGGGTTACTTCGGCGGCGAAGGAACGCAACTGCTCGACCATGGTGTTGAGGGTTTCTTTGAGCTGGAGAATTTCTCCGCGTACGTCCACCGTGATTTTGCGTGACAGGTCGCCGCTGGCGATAGCGGTCGCCACTTCGGCGATGTTACGGACTTGACCGGTCAGGTTGCTGGCCATGAAGTTCACGTTGTCGGTGAGGTCTTTCCAGGTGCCTCCCACGCCGGGCACTTGCGCTTGACCGCCGAGTTTGCCTTCCGTTCCTACTTCGCGCGCCACGCGCGTGACTTCGCCTGCGAAGGCGTTCAGCTGGTCGACCATGGTGTTGATGGTGTCTTTTAGTTCCAGGATTTCGCCCTTCACGTCCACGGTGATCTTGCGTGAGAGGTCGCCTCGGGCCACTGCCGTAGTGACTTCGGCGATGTTGCGCACCTGGGCGGTGAGGTTTCCGGCCATGGCATTGACCGAGTCGGTGAGGTCTTTCCAGGTTCCGGCCACCCCGGGCACGATGGCCTGGCCGCCGAGTTTGCCGTCGGTGCCGACTTCGCGGGCTACGCGCGTAACCTCGGAAGCGAAGGAGCGCAACTGATCGACCATCGTATTGATGGCCTCTTTGAGTTGCAGGATTTCGCCGCGGACGTCTACTGTGATTTTGCGCGAGAGGTCGCCGCTGGCGACTGCCGTGGCTACCTCGGCGATGTTGCGGACTTGACCGGTCAGGTTGCTGGCCATGGAGTTGACCGAGTCGGTGAGGTCTTTCCAGGTACCGGCAACACCGGGGACCTGCGCTTGGCCGCCGAGTTTTCCGTCGGTGCCGACTTCGCGCGCGACACGAGTGACTTCGGCGGTGAACACGCCGAGTTGCTGAATCATGGTGTTCACGATGGTGGCGGAGCGGAGGAACTCGCCCTCGAGCGGGCGGCCATCAACATCCAGTTGCACGGTCTGCGTTAGGTTTCCCTTCGCGACGGCTGCGATGGCCCGTGTGACTTCAGTCGTGGGGCGCAGCAAATCATCGACGAGAGTATTGACCGAGACTTCCATCTCGCCCCAGGCGGCGTTCGGAAGATGAAAGCGCATTCTTTCCCGCGTCCTTCCTTCCTTGCCTACCACTTGACCGACGCGTTTTAGTTCTCTGGCCATCTGCTGGTTGGCGGTGACAATGTCGTTAAATGTGTCGGCAATTTTTCCGGCCAATCCGGTCCAGTTGCCCGGCAGGCGCACGGAGAAGTCACCGTCGCGCATGGTTCTCAGGCTGGCGAGGATCACGCTCAGGTCCGCGGGCATCGCTTCAGTGGCAAGGGCAGTCCCCCCGTTCATTCTGGGGTTGGAGCGAACTTGTGGACCTGCGGACGCTTTCTCCGGGTCTGTTCTTTTCATCCTTGCCTCCTGCCTGACCTATCAGCCAACCCGTCCATTTGAAGCTTTCCTGTTCGGTGAGCCAAGTTGCGCACGCAGGCGGCCCGTGGTCTTCCCTTACGGCGCTTACTGCAAAGCAATACTCAACAGCCACGCAAATGAGGCTTCACGAATTTCGAGAGTAAATTTCAACGAACAAAAACTGATACCACAAAGCGCTCGCCGGAAAACTACAGTGATTAATGTATATGAGCCTATAGATACAACAGAGGCGAAAGCAAGGCGAATGATCCTGCGCAAGCAAGGCCAAGAGAATTAATGCCATAGAGTTCGTGGCGTGTAGGCTAGCGTACACAGGGCGAATGCTCGAAGTGATATTAGCCAGGCACGATCGAAAGACGTCGGCAACTCCCATCTCAATGCCTTGGCAGATGACCCGGAGATCACGCGCCAAGCAATTCGAAGGTTGCTTGAGACGGACCCTGGCATACGGGCTGTGGAAGTGTCCCAGGATTCCTCGGAAGCCATAGGGATGACGTGCGATTTGAAACTGCAGATCATCCTCGTGGACTTGCGCGTGCCCGAGGAAGAAGCCGGAGCACCGCTGCGCGTCCAATCCCATCCGGAGACGACTAGCTCGCAATTGCCGGCGAAATCTATTTGGATTGATGAGGACACAACCGCTCTGGCAAACAGGTTTGGAGCGCTCAGGTCATTTGACAAAATGAAACTTTCTGCAGCGCTCCTTCTGGCCACAAAAGAATTTCGCCACCGAGGTCCCCAGCCGACGAATTTATCTCGAACCGAAGCGCTAGAGACAAGAGAATTCTTCCGCTTCCGGCAAGACCCCGGGCTGCTCTCCTTCCAGAGCGTGTCAAAGAACCAACGGAAGCAAAACGCAAGGGCAAAAACCGTGACTGTGGCTGGCAAGCCGGGGAAAGCTCCGGTCATCGACTGCCTGCAGGCTCTGAAAAAGAGCCTCGCTGCGCAGCGGACAGAGAACCCCCACAAGAGGGCGGCAGCAGACGAACAGCATGGCAACGTCGGTTGACGTGGCGGGGCAGAGAGGCGAACTGAGAGTTGCGACCCCGGACGAGGTGCGGAGAAAATGTGGGCTGTTTCTGGACGCGCGGCTCACTCAAGAGGCGGCCTGCCAGCAAATGTGGAAAGACGAAAAATCCCGTTTCTCGGTCCTCGACTATCCTTTCTCGAAATAATTGAATCTACCCGCTGGTTCAGCAGGTCGAACCTCCCAAGGCAGGCTCTCCCAAGGCCCTCTGTTCGCGGTTGAGGAGAGAAGTAGTAATGGGCGATACGGGTGACTCCTACAGCGTTTCACCGATTGAGCAGTACTACAGCTTGAGGGAATATTCCGCAGGAGCTGGTGGTCCAGTCCTTATGGAGTGACTGCACACGGTTGCCCGACCGGGCCTTTGCAGTTTGACCGGATTGGAAGCTACCCCGGGCCGCCAGCTCCGCCAACTGAGCGTGCTTTCGAAAACAGCCGCGGGCCCAGAACCTGCGAGGTAGGACCGAGCGTCGTTCCATAAATGGAGGGTCCCTTGACAGTCCCTTGGAACATTCTGATTGCGTCGTCTGATCTGATCGGCCGCCGGGCTCTGTTGAAGATTCTGGAGAAACAGGGGCTGGATTCGTTGGCAACTTCAACAGTCCGTGAATGCAAGGAGATTATCGCGACCGGAACTGTGGGGCTGATTTTCTCGGACCCGATACTGGCTGATGGTAATTATCGTGACCTGCTGAATGCCTCACGGGCGGCGAAAAACAGGCCCCGAGTTGTGGTGATGTCGCACCTCAGCGACTGGGATGAATACCTGAATGCCATGCGGCTAGGCGCGTTTGACGTGATTGCGGCTCCTTGCCGCCCTACGGACGTTGAGTGGATGGTCATTCAGGCGCTGCGATACGAGAATAGCCGACTGCTGCAGATGATCCCCGTGCAAGGCAACGTCGCTTGACCACAAAGTCGAGATTTCCTCATCCTGTGTTCCGAGATGATCCGTAAACCGTTCGGGCGTGGTGTTCAAGTGAAAAGGGCCGCGCAGATCACGCGGCCTTTTCCGTTCCGGAAACCCGTTGGTCAAGTCCTCTGAGAGCGATTCTTATTATTTCTCTTCTTCTGCTGTTTTCCCCGATCGGTCCGGTCCTGGCCTGCTTTCTCACCTTCGTTGCCTTCTTCCTGTTGCTTTCGCGGGTCCTTCACTGGCTCTGTTGCCATGACAGCCCTCCTTTTATTTCGATTTGTGAATTCGTTTCGCGGAGATTTGCAGCGTGCGCCATGAAAGGCGCCATCACGCGCGAATTCCAATACCAACTCTTTTAGCCTATCGATCGAGCCGGGAGTGAGAAATCAGCTAATTCATGTAGGGAAATGTAATTTTTGACCGTAGGGCTGCGGCTGACGCTTCGATGACATTCGAAATGATTTTTTCTAGCGAGTTCTAGGGTTCTTCTTTGCCAAGAATAAGCGGATCGCCCGCTTCCCCCGGCAAAGCCAAAATCTAAAATGAACAGTGCGGTAAAAAAACTCTCAAGGAAGATTTTTCGATGCGCAAAGCGCACTTCTATTTTTTTGATTGTCCCGGTTCTGTGTGCGAGCCTGGCGGCCTGTGGTGATTCCGGCCATCGGAGGACGAATCCGCATGCAGTTCCCATAGTTCTAACGATGCCAGTTCAACCACCTGCCGGCTTGACGATCGAATCTTTCGTGGTACAAGTCACCGGCGTCTCCCTCACAGGAACAGCCGGGCAGGCGAACGTCTCGCTGCTTCCCAGTCCCGTCACCGTGAACTTGTCGAACCTGGCGACATCGAACACGCTCCTGGCAAATACGAGCGCGCCCGCGGGCACCTATTCCGGCATCACCCTCACGTTTGCCAGCCCGCAATTGACGATGCTGAACAATTCCGGGACCACATTTACCGACGGCGCCAACTCCTGCCCGAGCAGCAACACCACAACCTCGCCATGCACGCTAGCCCCGGCGCTTTCGCCAATGAGTGTCACCCTCACCAGTTCGCCCTTTCCGCTGTCTCTGGTAAGTGGCACGCCCATCCCGATGGCGATTGATTTCAGCACCGATTCTTCCATTACCAACACCACCGGCACGCTTTCCATCGTTCCCAGCGTGACGGTGACAGTGACGAGCACCACCAACGCCACCACAAACAACATCGCCGACTTCACCAACTCCACGGGCGAAGTGACTTCAACGTCGAACAATCAGTTGGTGGTGACAGATAGGTCCACAGGCGAGTCACTCGCGCTGGTACCGACCACCGGCACAACATTCACCGGGTTCAACACTTCCGCTACCTGCACCTCGGCAAACACATTTCCTTGCCTCCAGACAGGACAGATCGTCAACTTCAACTTCGGGATCAGCGGCGCGGTGGGATCTCGACCGACACTAGAAAGCATAAACCTGAATAGCGGCATTACGAACGGAGTGAATGGCACGGTGGTGGCGGTGAATCCCCAGACCAATCAGCTCGAACTGCTCGTCACCAGCGAGAGTCCTGCGTTCCAGAGTCAAGCTTCCGGGGTGAAAGTAGGGCAGGTCGTTTTTGTGCATCCCAGTCAGAATGCAGTTTTTACTGCACAAACGAACGGCGCAACGCTTCCCGCAGGCTTGACCTTTGGCATGCTCGGGGATGTTGCCGTTGGCCAAGCGGTGCTGGTGAATTCCACCGGTTTCACCGCAGGAACAGGCGGCGCGCCGGGAGCTGTAACCTCGGACAGTGTGGTGCTGGGGCGTTCTCAATTCACAGGCACGATCAGCGCCATCGATTCAACGAACCAGAGCTTTTTGATGAATAGCCTGGATGGGTTGTTCGTGCAAAATGCAATCACGTCGGTGACTGTGGATACCGGAACGAATACGACCTTTGCGGGCGTTAGCGGATTCGCGGGCCTGGCCACAGGGAACACCGTGATTGTCGGCGGACTGCTTTTCAACAAGCCGACAGGTCCCGTGATGGTTGCCAATCAGGTCGTGATGACGCAAACGGGCGCGGCGGCCGTTCGCGCCTCGCTCCATCGCACGCTGCTAGAGGGGCAACGGGATCGAGGAGGAAGAATGTCCCTCTAAGTTGACAGGGATCGTCGGGGGGGCACCGTCTTCGACTTCGAGTTCAGCGAGCGTCAGGGCGCGAGCCGATGGAAGTCCGCAAGCCGGGACGGGGCCCCCATGATTCGGACCGCCGCCAACCAGCGGAAATTCATTGGCGGCGCTGCTGGGGCCGGGGTGCGGGGACAGAAATCTCCTGCGAGTGATTTACCGACACGTGCATTTCCTGCCGCCGAACCGGGAACTCAATCCTCTCGGCTCGCAAGCGCCTATAGATGCGCTTTCTCAATTCATGCTGCACTAAATACTGATCCACGTAACTGCTCACGGTGCAGATGAGCGTGAAATCCAGTGAAAATTGTCCAAACCCAGGAATAAACCGGACCAGGGGGGAAGAATTGGAGACAAGCCCAGGAATGAGGCCCATGGCCCTGGAGGTTTCTTCCATCAGGATGTTTTCCACTTGTTGGGGATCGGAATTCAGGTTGACGCTAATGGGAATTAGGAGCGACATCTGCTGCTGGGGAAGGGAAAAGTTGGTCACGATGGTGGATGCAAGCTTGGCGTTGGGAACGACGATGGTGTTGTTCGATAGGGCTTTGATGCGAGTGGAACGCCAGCCACGTTCGACGACAAAGCCCTCCTCGCCGCTCTCGAGTTTGATGTAATCGCCGAGTCGCACAGGGTGATCCAGCCTGAGGTAAACGCCGGCAAAAAAATTCGAGAGCGTGTCTTGGAGCGCTAGAGCTATAGCGACGCTGCCGATGCCCAACGTGGTCCACACGGCCGTGAGAGATACCCCGAGATTCTCGAGCAGAATCATGGTGCCAAATGTTGAGAACACAACGCGGAGCACAAACTGTGCTGGCTCGCGAAAGCCCTCACGCCCTTCCTTGGCGGCCAGCCATTGGTTCAGAAGAATGAGCGCCGCTTTTGCAGCACAGTAGATTCCCACTGCAAGAATCACGATATAGAGCGACCGGTTCAGTACCGCTAGAAGTTTGCCGGAGAGGGGGAAAAGATTGAAACAAGCGGACACGACCGCGACAACGAGGATCGGTGTGATCATCCGATCCACGAGGGTGAGCAGGAAGGGTTTGTGTTCCCAGTCGAGACGCTTGATCCAGCTCCGAAGCAAACGCAGACTGATCATGCGAACAAGAAAGGCCGCCAGAAAGAGCAAGAAAATCTCGAGCGCGTATCTGATCCACCCATGCGCATCGAGCAACTGCCTAAACAGCAGGATTGGATTGCCCACGGGCTGACCCGTCGCATGGATTAAAACCGTAGCGCATGGCTCGCACATGTTTCCTCCAGAGAAGTCTCAATCGATCGAGTGCCGGTTCCCGCGACACAAGGACGCGGGACAGGGCTCTGCCATAGGAGTTCCGTGGGCCGTTCCAGCAGTTATCTGGAACACCGACTGGTATCATCCACTTCATCGCAACGCTTCGGCCGGGCCCATAGAACGCGTGAGGTGAGTCAAAGCTGGGAGAAATGGTCGGACTTCAGGAGCCAGCCTGCGCGAAACCAGAAGCATGGTAACAGTGGGCGGGCGAGGCATCTGCCCATTCGCACGGGCCGCGCCCAGCCCACTTCAGTCTTAAGGCTTCGCCTTCGGAGCGGCGGCATGGGACTGCGGTGGTGGTTGCTGCCGCTGCTGTAATTGCTGCTGCTGCTGCGCATGCCTCTGGGATAGTTGCTGAGTTTGCTGCTGGTGCTGCTGCTCCATTTGCTGTTTCTTTACTTCATTGGCGTTCTGGCTGGCCGCACGCTGGTGATCCTGCTCTTGTTGCTGCTGGAGTTTTTGTCGTTCCTGTTGCTGCTTCTGGACTAACTTGTCCTGCTGCTGCTGGTATTTCTTATCCACGTTCGGGTTGCCCGTGTTTGCGGGGGCCGGGCGCTGGTAGGTTGGAAGGTCCTTCACATGACTGGGAGGCGTCGAGCGACCAGCGTTGTTGTTCTCCGCTCCTGTTGCGGCGTTATTTTCTGCGCGTGCTGCCGCGCCATTGTCTGTCCGGGTAGCGGCGGTATTGCCGGCCTTCGGAGGCGGATTGTAGCGTCCTCCCTCTTTGGCGGTTACCACACCGCTTGCGGTAAAGTCGGCCGGCCTCGGAGTGGCGGCGATGGGCGGCTTGCCATGATTCGTCGAGGCTCGCAGCGCTGTGTTGGAGCGGGCCGCCTGCACATGCTCAACTTGAGCGGACGCAGGCGGCATATGCCGCTCACGTCCCGCGGCCTCTTCCTGCGGGGTTGCCCGCTCGTTCACCCCGCCGTTGCCGCCATTAAAACTGGCGCGGCTGGTTGTGACGTTGGTGACTCTGGTCTCATAAACATTGTGGATCACCGTGACATCCACGTGGGTCACGGCGCGGTTGTAAAAGAAGTGGTCGTGATCCCAGCGGCCGCCTTCGAACCCGTGGCCGAAGTAACCAAAGCCGTAGTTGATGCCACCATAGAAACCCACAAGTGGTCCCCAGTACCCTTCGGTGAAAAGAAAGCCATTGCCGCCCCATGCCCAGTAACCGGGGGTCCAGAGAAAACCGACTTCCGGAGCCAGCACCCAGGTGCCGGGCACCCAGTAATAATCGTCGGCATCGGCATCCCAGCTCCAATACCCGGGAGTCCAGATATAGCCATCGCCGGGACAGAGAGGCTGGTCGTAAACGGGCAATTCCGGAGGTCCAAACGAGACCACGATACCGACCTGCGAGTAGGATGCGGCCGGCGTGATGAGCATAATGAGCGCGAACAACAACGAACGAATCGAGAGCTTAGTACGCACTTTGAAGTCCCTCCTGCCGAGCTTCCCTCGCTTGCCCGGTCTTGCTTTTCCGTCGCGGGCTGCGTGGCTCGAGCGGCATCATTCGACGATAAAATGCGGGCCCGGTCGAGTCGCCTACACTGTAAGGATTGGTGGGATTTCCTCCTATCCGGTCATAAATGTAGGTAGCAAAAGGAAACGTCGTAGGCGCGAAATAGTGGGAAAGCCGGGGAGACCAGGATTTTCGACCCCCCGGTGATCGAGCCAGGCAGGGGAAGGCGGACTTCCGCCTTCCCCTTCGGCGCTACATAGAACCAGCGCTCTTCCTTGCTGCTTCGCGGTTCACGGCGGAAGAATCAGCGGAAGATTCGCCGGTGGAGGAAATATCCTCGGCTCCGGTATTTTTCATGACTTCTTTGGCACGCTTGATTTGCTCGGAGGTGTCGCAATGAACTGAGAGCAGGACGCCGCCATTGCGAATGCGACCTTCGTAGCGCTTTGCTTCGTACTCGGGAATGCCCAACCCGATCAAGGCGCCGGTAACGCCACCTACCGCCCCGCCGACACCCAAACCCGCCAGGGTGGCCATGATCGGTCCCGCCGCGATCAGTGGGCCAACACCTGGAATAGCCAGTGCGCCGATACCCGCCAACAACCCGAGTGCGCCGCCCAATACCGCGCCGGTGCTTGCACCAGCGGTCGCCCCCTCGGGCGCCTTGGTGGCTTTTTGCGTGGCGATCGGCTTGGAGCCGAGATTCTCGGGCAGCAAAGCCGAGATGTTGGATGCGGCAATCCCGGATCGGATCAATGAATCGGTCGCGTTATCAGCGGCTACCAGAGTGGTGTAAATCCCAAAAACCGCGGTCTTCTTATTGTCTGACATTTGTGGTTCTCCTTTTTTTCGGTCTTGAATGATTCCTATTTCGATGCTGCGTTACTGTTTGGGCGGAGCGATGGTGAGTTGATTGCTCACATTTCCCGCGCCGGCAACGGCCACGGCCTTGGTTTCAAGATTGGATCTCTCATCATCGGAGCGCACCGGTCCCTTGAGAGTGACCTTGCCGTTGCGAGTGATGATTTTGACGTTTTGAGCGTAGGTGGAAAGCGACTTGTCGCTCATGATCGACGCCCTGATTTGCTTGCTGGTGTCGCGGTCGGCGGGATTCATTTTTTGCTTGTCCGCTGTGGCGGCTTCCTTGTCCGCGTCACCCTTGTTTACTCTTGTGTTGTCGGAAGTGGATTGATCCTGTCCGCTCCGCGGGACGGGGCTTGCCATCAGCGAAGCGCTGAATAGCAACGACGCGCCGAAGAGTCCCCAACAAATTGTGCTTTTTAGATTGCTCATTTCTCGTCGCTCCTTTCTTGTCTTGCAGATTGCGTGAAGATATTTCTTACTCGAAAGCTTCCGTTTCTCCCTTTCACGCACAATCTTTCGCTCTACCCGGCCTCGCTGACATCTTCGCCAATGGTGACCAGGGAGAGGCGAATTTCAAGCCGTGCGGGGGCCCCTGAACAGATGAACCACTAGACTGATGACGGCAAACAGGAGAAGCAGGTGAATCAAGGCACCGGCAACGTGGAAAAAAATAAAACTGCCGACCCAAACGATAGCCAGAAGTATCGCCAGGGCAAGAAAAGGTCCGAATCTCATTACGGTCCTCCTTTCAATACTCAGCCCGCGAAACAGTGCCGCACAAGCCGTCGAGCCGCCGCGAGATTTTCTCCCGCGACACTCGATGACCCGCCAGCCACCTTTGTAGCGGAGTTCCGGAGCGGCAGCCATACACACAACCTTGTAATAACGGCAAAACCCCTCAGTAGGGGCAAAGGCCGCACTTTCAGCGAGCCAGACGGCAGCTGCGAGCTCTTGGAGGGACGAGCTTGGCAGGAGGAAATACCGGAATTCGCTATCCGCCGTAGGGAGATCGCTTGATTGTGGGGGTGGTTTCGAAGGACTAATCTCGAGCGGCAATAAATTCATCGCACTAAATTTGTGGGGGGCTAGTTTCCCGGGAGACGGCCATGAACCAAAAAGCTCTGAAAGACTTATACGTAGATGAATTGCGAGACCTTTATGACTCTGAACAGCAACTGATTAAGGCGCTGCCCAAAATGGTCAAGGCGGCATACTCAGCGGAACTTCGCTCAGGGTTTGAACAACACTTGGAGCAGACCAGGGGGCACGCGAGCAGGCTGGAACAAATTCTCCAGGGACTTGGAGAGCCAGTCAAAGGGAAGAAATGCAAAGGCATGCAGGGAATCGTCGTCGAAGGGGGCGAAGCCATTTCCGAGGGCTACGAAGGCCCGCTCATGGATGCTGCACTGATTTCCGCAGCCCAACGAGTGGAGCACTATGAGATCGCCGGCTATGGGACGGTGCATGCATTCGCGCTGGTTCTCGGCGAGGAAGAGGCGGCTTCTTTGCTCGAGCAAACTCTTCAGGATGAAAAGGAGACCGACGAAACCCTGACGCAACTTTCGGCCCACATCAACCCGCAAGCCGCTGAAGGCGGGAGCTCGGATACCGGAGCGGTGGATGAAGCGCCCAAGCGGAAAGCAGCGAAGGCGGGGGCAGGCCGGTAATCGGATGCCCGCCCCCAGAGAGCCCAACCTTTCATGGATGCGAGTAGGCCGGATGATCACCCTCTAGCGCTTGCACTCCCGGACCTAACCGCTCGGGGGATGGGCAGAGCTACAGGGTCGGCCTAATGAGGAGCCCGGAAATTGAATCCTTATTCGAGGTGGATTCGTGAAATACCACTACAAAGAAGGTAACAGAGACATGCTTTCCAAAGAAAATCCCCAGGGAGAGACCTACTTCGTTGAGGAGGCCCTACTGCTGGATCTTGCCAAAGCAGGCGATGAGGAAGCCTATGGCTGCCTGATTGAACCGTATATGCGAAAAGCGTATCACATGGCGCTGAGGATCACTCACAACAGAGAGGATGCGGAAGACGCCGCGCAGCAGGGTTTTCTGAACGCCTACTCACATATCCATCAGTTCCAGAGCCAATCGAAGTTCTCCAGCTGGCTTCTTCGAATCGTCATCAACGAGGCGCTGACGAAAATACGCCAGCGAAAGTCCCAGGATCGCTATATGACCTATGACGACATTACGGAGCAGGGATCAAAGGCGTGCAAAATTCCTTGCACGGGGGATGCCTTCCATCCGGACGTCCTTTACGCAAAAGCGGAGAGAGGGCGGGTCCTGAGAAATGCGATTGATAGCCTCTACAGCACTTCGAGAATCGTCGTGCGGCTGCTGGGACTGGAGGAGAGGCAAACGGAAGAGGCCGCACGGATGTTGCAGTTGTCGAGGTCGGCTGTGAAAACCCGGTATGCACGTGCTCGCCAGCAATTGCGAGAATGCCTCGCCGAGCGAATTTAATCGCCCAGGAGTGGTCGCCGGCGAGGAAGCTGCGGCGGAATTGTGCCGCCCGTTTTGTGATTCCATCTTAGAACGCAACGATTCGTGCCTTTTTTTCTCGACGCACACAGGTTTCGCTTGGTCAAACGGACGTGCTCCCGTTTGCGCTCTATTTCCTGAACTCTCGAAGCGATGGAAGGGCCCCGGTCGCGTTCCCGTTTAACGCGATTTCCCCGGCAATATACAGCTCCCACCGTATTCGGGCCAAATGCGGGTGCCTGTAGGCTTTCAGTGGGCCGTAATTCCGCGGACGTCCAAAGCCTCTTGGCCGACAAATTTGCCGGCTGGGAGGCCCAGCAAACGACGCGAACAATGCGCCCTACACTGTGACGGAAACGAATGGGAGGAGACCTTCATGAAGATCACCATGCTACTGGGAACCGCAATCCTATTGGCTCTTTTCGGAAATGCTGCGCCGACCATCGCTCAAGAGCAGCACGAGCAGCAGGAGCCGCCGAAGCAGGACTCCCGGCCGCCCCACGAGGACCCCAAGCAGCAAGAACCGCCGAAGACACCGAACGATCAATCGCACCCGGACAACAAAGCGGCAAAGCCGCCCCGAAACGAACAACCGAAGACAGAGCAGTCAAGAACCGAAAGATCTTCCAGGGAATCTCAGCAGCGGATTCCCGACGATAAGTTCAGGGCGCACTTCGGCCGCGAACATTCGTTTCACATCGGCCGCCCGGTGATCGTGGAAGGCCGTCCGCGATTCCAATCCGGGGGCTACTCTTTCTTCATTTCACAACCGTGGCCCGCGGGCTGGAGCTATGACGATGAGGTGTACGTTGTGGAGGTGGACGGTGCCTACTACCTGGTGGACATCGCACATCCCGGAGTTCAGCTCGCTCTGGTGATCGCATTCTAGCGGCGGCAGAGCAGATCTGGAATCAAATGGCAGGCCGCTCAAAGGCCGAGGTGCTAACACCGCAGCGCTTCGGGGCCGCGTGGGGGGATGACTCCCGGAGGCATCCCCCTTTTCTGGCCATGAGGGAAGGCAGGAGTCGGGCTAGTCTCGAGAGTTGCCTCGAGTGAATGGCCATGACAACCCACTTTGCACTGTTGGGATTCCTTTTCGCGATGGCCTATGCGGCGACGGCAGGGGGCCCGTCAGGGATTTTCTCAGGCGGCAGAAATGCGGTCGTCAAGTTCTTTGAATGGTTTGGCGACCTCAGCCTATTCTCTGGCCGGTTAGCTCGGGCAGCGGTCACTCCGCCCTACGAAGTCCGGGAGTTCATTCATCAATTTGATGAGCTGGGATCGAAGTCGCTACCGCTGGTGGCGCTCGCGGGGGCTGCGACTGGCGTTGTACTTACGCTTTCCACTCGGGACGGTCTCACGCGCTTCGGCGCAAAATCGTTTCTTCCCGCCGTTGTGGTCTTCTCCATCATCAAGGAAAGCGGCCCGATCATTACAGCGCTTGTCGTCAGTGGGCGCGCGGCCGCGGGGATCGGGGCAGAACTTGGAGCGATGAGGGTGACGGAGCAGATCGATGCGATAGAGGCCTCTGCCGTTGACCCCTACAAATTTCTGGTAGCAACGCGCGTCCTGGCTTGCATGTTGATGCTTCCTTTGCTCACCTTGGTGGCGGATTTTTTCGGAATCGTGATGGGGTGGGTTGCCAATACGGCGGCGGAGCCGATTTCATTGCGCCTTTTCATTCACGACGGCTTTAAGGATGTGATGTTTGGAGACTTCCTGCCACCCACACTGAAGACGATCGTGTTCGGTTTGTTGATCGGGGTGATCTCAAGCTTTCAGGGCATGCATGCGACTGGCGGAACGGAAGGTGTCGAACGCGCCGCTACCAACTCCGTAGTGCTGGCTTCTCTGTTCATCATCCTGGCGGATGTGTTGCTCGTCCACTTAATTCTGGTTTTTTTCTCCTGAGAGGAGCTCATGCCAGATAGACAACCGAACACGGGTGCTGAGCAGGGCGCAGCTTCGGTCGAAGTGCGGTCTGTGAGCAAGTCTTTCGGCTCGCGGAAGGTCTTGAAGGGAATCAGCCTGGAGGTCGCGCGGGGAGAAACGCTGTCGGTTCTCGGGCGAAGCGGCACCGGGAAGAGCGTGCTGCTGAAATTGATCATCGGCCTGCAAAAGCCCGATTCCGGCTCGATCTTCATTCAGGGAGAAGAGGTCACCCATTTGCCGCTCGAGCGGTTGAATCAAGTCCGGAAAAAGGTTGGCTTCTTGTTTCAGCAGGCGGCGCTCTACGACTCGCTGACGGTCGAAGAAAATGTCGCTTTTCCGCTGCGGCGCCATACCACCTTGTCCGACGGCCAGCGAAAAAAGCGCGTCGGCGAACTCCTGGCGAGTGTAGGAATGGAGCGCGACATGGGGAAAATGCCGGCCGAAGTCTCCGGCGGCATGCAAAAGCGCGTGGGTCTGGCGCGAGCCCTGGCTCTGGAGCCGGACATTTTGCTGTTTGATGAGCCCACTGCCGGCCTGGATCCGATCACGGCGGCGGAGATTGATGAATTGATTCTGCGATTGCAGAAGGAACGGCAGATGGCGTCGGTCGTAGTGACGCACGACATTCAAGCGGCACAGGCTGTTTCGGACCGTTTGGTCTTAATGCAGGACGGCCAAATTCTGGTTGCCGGGACATTCGAAGACTTGCAAAAAAGCCGCGATCCATTTGTAAGGCAATTTCTGAACGCCACTTAGGAGAAAGACCATGTCCACGGCGTTTCGAGTCGGCATCTTTGTTTTTCTGGCGCTGCTGTTTCTCTCCATCGGCATCTTCTTGATCGGCAACAAGGATTTCCTGTTCAGCTCGACGTACCGTCTGAAAGCGGATTTTCAAAACGTCGGCGGTCTGAACGATGGCGCCGAAGTGCGCGTCGGTGGAATTCATCAGGGCACGGTCAAGGAGATCGATCTGCCTTCGCAACCCGACGGGAAAGTGACCGTGGTGATGAATCTGCGCAATCAGACGCGAGATATCATCAAGAAGGATTCCCGCGCGTCCATCAAAACCGAGGGACTGCTGGGCAACAAATATGTGGAGATTTCTTTCGGTTCATTGAAGGGCGAGGCCGTCCAAAACGGCGATGCGATCGCGAGCGAAACCTCCAAAGACATGTCCGAACAGGCCCAGACGCTTGCCCAGGAAGCTCAGGCCGGCATTGCTGCGTTCCGCGACGATATGGAAGCCCTCCAGCACAATTTCCTTCTCCGCGGCTTTTTTCAGAAACGCGGGTACAACGAAGCGAAGGAATTGACGCAGCACTCCGTCTCTCGCCTGCCCGCGGGAGCGCCTGCCAAGGAATTTGACTATGATGCGAAGGAGATTTTCGACAAGCCCGATAACGCAAAATTGAAGAATAAGAAACCCCTGGACGATGCGGGAAAGTATCTGGAAGCGAATAAATTTGGCCTGGCCGTCGTGGCTTCCTCGGAGGCCAAGGGCGATAGCGATAAAGCTCGTGTACTCACGGAAGCTCGCGCAAATGTGGTTCGCGAATACCTTACCCAGAATTTCAAGTTTGACGACAAGCGAGTGAAAACAATCGGGCTCGGGAAAACCAAAGCTGCCGACGAAGCCTCCAAACTTGTCATTCTCATTTATCCGACGGAATCGGGTGAGGGTCCGGCTCAACGCCCAATATCGAACCCCTAGGGCGGCAACGGGAACGGTTCTTAGCCGTCTGGCCGGGGAGCCTGCTGGTTCGGTCTCATTGTCGGGAAGTGTCTTTATTGTGCTGCTGCTGTTGCTGCGGAGCTTCGAACGATTCGCTCCAGGACTCCGGAGTCGATCTCGGTGCCCGCGCGTGAAAGTGTCCGGAAGTAAAGTTCCTCGCCTGTGATTTCGACCAGCATGAATGTGCGATCGGTGTCGAATCCTTTATCCGTCATGTTCGTCTTTGCGAGATCGTGGTCCCGCAGCTGCCCGGAAGACCCTTCGGTGAAGTAGTAGATCCCATTTTGGGGGTGAACGCGCTCGTACACATGATCGTGGCCGGAAAAAACAGCGTCCACGCCGTACTTGGTAAACATCGGCTCGATCAACGACCGCAACTCAATCGAAGAGCCGTGAGTCTTTCCCGATGAATATAAGGGGTGATGGAAGTAACAGATTTTCCAGTCTTTATTCCCGGCATTCTGCAGCTCTTTTTCCAGCCAGGCGAGCTGCTTGGCATCCATGTAATTGCTATCGAGAACGAAGAAATGGACATTGCCTTTCTTGAAGTTGTAATAGTTCGCGCCATTCATGTTGAACAGTTTGTAGAGGCGCTCGTTCGGATTATCGTGATTGCCCAAAGAGGCGTAAAACTTGACCCCGGCATCCAAGAGCGGCTTATAGGGCAACTCGAACTTCTTCTCAAAATCCTTGGGGCTGCTGCCTCCATAGATGTTGTCACCCAGCATAATCACAAATTCGAAAGGGAAAGTCTGGCGAGCGCTGACCATCCGCTGAGCTACTTCGTACTGCGGCCCCTCGCCGGTTCCCATATCGCCGATGGCCGCGAAGCGAACGGAATTAGGTTTGAGCGGAAACTGGAGCTGGTCGGCGCGAGCGACCAACAGAAAGACGCTGATCAAACTTAAAATGAGGAGTCGTTTTTTTCGCATGACTTTACTCAGAGTTTCTAGGGTCTAGGGGATGATCTCCGGAATTCGATCGACGACAAGGTTCGCTTCGACGTCCAGCAGGATCAGATCGCGGCCCACGATCCGGTAGGCCACCTGGTCAGGCAGCTTGGGAAACTTAAGCAACAGGGTCGGAGGAACCGTGGTGAACGGGACTCCGTCGGGATAAGGCTGATTCACGCGGAGATGAATTTTAGCGAGCGGCTCACCTTGCCGAATCGTGTTGCGTGCTCCCTGACCCTGAGGGCCCTGGAACTCTTCGCGAATTGCCCTGCGGAATGCTTCCCGGGCTTCTTCTGTAAAGATATCTCCGTGCCTGGCAGTGGGGCGAGCCTCGCGAATTTTTCTTGCCAGCGCCTGCTGGTGGGCGGTGATCATTTCCGGCAGGTCCGTGTGCTTTAGGGCTGGAAGAGTTGACTCGATCGATTTGTGAAGGTTGACGTATGCCTGCACCCGGTTTAGGAATTCCTTATAACCGGCTATTTTCTCCGGGCGCTCCTTTTCAGCCGAAGGCTCCTGCCCCGTTGCCGGGTAGGGCCATCCCACGGTGACCAAGGCTGCCAGCAAAACAGATAGCGCCCGGTGCCTGCCGCCTCGAATCTGTCTCATAATTCACTCCTCGTGTGGAGCCCTTCCAGCCTGAAAACAGGCTTCTGCTGGGGAACCTTCAAGGTTTCCCGGAAACCTGGACTGCCTCCTTTACGGCTTTCTTCACCACCTTCTTGATCACTTTCTTTACCGTCAACTTGACAACCTTGTCGTGGAGCACTTCTTCGCCCGCTTGAGACAAGACTTTTTTCACCGCTTTTTTTACCGTACCGCTCAGCGGGCGGAGCTCGTGAACGAGAACGGCGACAGCCTTGTCCACTTCTTTCTTCGGAATTTCGGGCGCCGCTTCTTCCTGCCGGGGCGTTTCCTGTTCAGCCTCCTCCGTTCCCTTCCAATCGGATTCAAATGTGGCAAGCAGCTTCTTAACAACCTTCGGCTCGCGAACGATGAGGCCGACTTCGCGCCGGGAATCCAATTCGGCCGGACGCAGGCTCTGGCTGCCGACGAATGCCTGGCGGCCATCGCGAATGATGGTGCGGGTGTGCAGCCGCAAGCGTGTCATTTTCCGGACTGCCAAGCTGGACCGCCCGCTGATCTTTCCGATTACGCGGACTTCCACGCCGGCTTTGGCCCGCCCTCGCAGAATGCCGATCATTTCCTTGTCGGAGATTTGCGGATCGTAAATCAGCAATTGTTTCTTCGATCGCTCAAGGAAGTTGCGCAGCGTCTTTCGAGAGTTGGCCGGGCTGACCACAAACGGGCCGGGAGCCGCCGTGTAGGGCCGCCTCGCGCAATCGGTCTCAAAGAGGTTGACGGCCTCTTGAACCAAGGTCGTATTTTTGGTGATGATTCCGAATCCGCGGCTGTGGTCAATATCCAGGTGGGTAAAATTGAATGAAAGTACGAAGAGGATGCGCCGATCAATGATGATCAGTTTATCATGGTAGCGGACCAGGTCATCGGCGGTCCTGGCCACAGTAATTCCCGCTTCGAGAAATCGCGTCTCGAGTTTGCGTAAATTCTTTTCGCCGCCTCGATTCACGTCCGCGATAAGGGCCGTAACCTTTACGCCTTTGGCCGCCGCCGCTTTCAAGGTTGCTTCGATATCACCCTGGTCGAGGCGGAAGATAGCGATCTCCACAGATTTCTTCGCGTTCTTGAGGGCCGAAAGAACCTGCCCTGGGCCATCGTCTGGTTGAATGATTAATTTCACGTTGAGGTTCCCACCTTTCGCAATGCGTGCTCTGGAACTTTGACCGCGGCGCGGAATTCCATTGCCAGCCCGCGGATGGTTCCCCGGCAAGTGGGCCGGCACCCCCTCCGCAGCGGAATGCTTACAACGCGTTTAACTCCGCGATTCTCTTCCCCACCTCCTTCGAGTAGCCATCGACCTCTTGGGGTGTGTAGCCTGCGGCGCGGAAGCAGTCGCGAATCTGTTCCTCGCTGAGCTGGCCGAGGAGATGGCCCAACCATTTGGCGTCTTCGCGTGGAATGTGTTTGGTCACATCTTCAATCTTGCTGCGCTTATCGTAGTTGGGAACGTTGACCGCAGTGATGAACAGGGGGCGGCTATGCATCGTGAAATCAATTTCCACCGGCGTCTGTTTCTCGATGAACTTCGACTCCTCGTAGCCCTTGAGATCGCTCTTGGACCGGGTGATGCTGTTACCGGTCTTCCCAAACGTCGCGCCTGCGTCGCTTACTACGTACCTTTTTTCACCGTTGACCACATAGATGGAATTGTTGAGCGTGGTCAAGTCCCAGTTATTGACCAGAGCCATCATCACGCGAAGCCCGTTGAGTTCCTTCGAGCCGACAAAGGGATTCTTGAACCAGTCCCAATCTCCGATCTTTTTGATCTCTTTGGGCTTGCGTTCCAGACGCGCGCGACGCACAACCCCACCCTCGGAAACAAAGTTTTGGCCACGGCGAAGTTTTGGCAGCCCCTGAACTTTGACCTCCGTCAAATAATAGTCTTCATCAACGAAATATCCCGCGGCCCACAGCAGGCGTGTCGCGGCGGTTTCAGCCTGGGGCTCTTCTCCCAGCTTGATGCGCCATTTGATGCCCCGCTCGTCCTTCACATCGAATTTCGGACTCGTCCCGTTCATATCTTCTTTGTCGAACGTGTAGATGCCCTGGGGGTCTGGCGCATGCTCGCTGCCGCCGGCGCCATACACAAGATTCAAACTCGGAATATCGCCTGGATCGCGCCAAATCACCGCTGGAAGATTGGCCGCGTCCTGTTCCGCTTTTTTCTTGTCGCGCTTCTGTGATTCTGCGGGAATCGCCAGGGTCAGGGTGAGCAGGATCAGGATAACCTTCCAGGTGCCGTTGAATCGTTTCATGCGTGTTCTCCTGTTTTCATCAATTGTTCATCCCTCGAAATAAAATCAGTTCGCTGCGGACTGCTCCGCCAGTTTTCCGGCGCCCTCGGAATTCTGAATCGTGTAGAGTTCCGCATACAATCCGCCGGCGGCCATCAATTCGTCGTGGGTGCCTTGCTCCACGAGTTCAGAATCCTTGACCACAAACACAATGTCGGCACGCCGGACGGATCTCAGGTGGTGCGCAACCACGATGGACGTCTTGCCCTCCATGAGGCGATCCAATGCTTCGATCACGGTTTGTTCGGAAGCCGAATCAAGACCCGAAGTGGGCTCATCGAGAATCAAGATGGGCGTATCGCGAATGACGGCTCGGGCGATGGCGATGCGCTGGCGCTGCCCGCCTGAGAGTGTGGCTCCGCGCTCGCCGATGATGGTGCCGTAGCCCTCGGGCAATTTCTCGATAAACTCGTCCGCGTTCGCCAGTTTAGCGGCGCGCATGACTTGGTTGCGCGTGGCGTCCGGCCTGCCATAGGCGATGTTGTCCCAGAGCGACGCATGGAACAGAAGGGTTTCTTGCAAGACGAAGCTGATTTGCTCACGCACGGACTTCAGCTTGTAGCCGCGAATATCCGTCCCATCGATTTTCACCGTTCCAGTTTGAGGATCGTAGAACCGGGGGATCAGGCTGATAATCGTAGTTTTCCCGGTTCCGGATGGTCCAACGATAGCGGCCACCTGGCCCGACTCAATCGAGAAGCTCACGCCTTTCAAGACCGGTGATTTTTCGTCGTACGCAAAACTAACGCGGTCAAACTCAATCTTCCCTTTGAATCGCGGCGCCCGCCGCGCGCGCGGCAAATCCCGGACGCGCGCTTCAATCTCCAGCACCTCGTTGATGCGCTCGTAGCCCACCATCGCTTTCGAGACCGTGTCGGTCATTTTTGAAAGCTCGCGCATCGGTTTGTACATTTTCCCGAGGTACAAGAGGAATACGATCAGGACGCCGGCGCTGAGCTGGCCCCTGAGTGCCAGCCGCGCGCCATATCCCAGAACGAGGCACGTGCCGATAGCCACCATCACGTCAACCAGCGGCGAAAGCTTCGCTTTTATGCTCCGGGCTTCCAGAGCTGTTTCCACATTGTCACGGCTTTGCGTTTCGAATCTCAACACTTCGAAATCTTCGCGCGCGAATGCCTTCACTACACGGGCGGATGTGAGCACTTCCTGAACCACCGAAACCAACTCGCTTTCCTTCTTCCGCACCGCGCGCGAGGCTTTTTTAATGCGCCGGGTGAAGGAGTACACCAGCACAAAAAGGGCCGGAGCGATGGAAAGCGCGATCAGCGTGAAGCGCCAATTGATGTACACCATCACCAGAGTCATACCGATCAGCGTCAAGACATTCACGACGATGCCGAGCAGGGCGGAATTAACGAAGTCCTGGATAGCGCCGATGTCGCTGGTCACGCGGCTGATGAGGTCACCAGTTTGCGCCTTGTCGTATTCCGCCAGCGAGAGCCTTTGAATATGGCCATACAGTGTCCGCCGCAGATCATGTGTTACCCACTGGCTGACGGAAGTGGTGAGGTACTTCTCGGTGTAGGAGCTGATCGCCCCCAGTACGGCGATCCCGGCAACAGCAGCTACCGCGAAATGGAGGATTGCCAGCTTGTCCTGCCCGAACATCCGCAGGACAAACCCCTCGAGCCAGCCGGGAAGTTTCCTTGATTGCAGAATATTGTCGATGACCACCTTGATGGGCCAGGGCTCGAGAACATCGCTAAAGGTTTCGCCCAAAACTGCGACGAACGCAAAGGCCAGGGATGTCCAGTAAGGGCGGAGAAGGCGGGCAAGGCTCAGTTTTCCGGGACGTCTCGGCAGGGAAGGCTTTTTGGTACTCTCCGCCATGGTCCCAGGATTTTCCTGAGGGGGCGCCGCCGGACTGCCCGGTGTCGAGTGCACAGTGGTCATGGCATTTTCAGGATCGAATGGTGTCGAGCCAGGGGGTTCCTGGCGCCTCGCCCCGGGCAGCAAGACACACAATTCCACTTCCCCTCCGCTCCCCCGAAGCTACTCATGCCTGTGATGAAGTGGCTTTCGAATATCCGGCCAGAATTCCTTCCATATGTGCCAGCCCACGCTCGAGGCCAGCGCGCTCGAGCCGCGTTCCAGCGCATGACCGGTGCTGTTTTGACTGGGAGGCTCCCAGTAATTGGCTATAAATCCGGCGCCGTAGGCACCGGCGAAGCGCGAGCAGGCCGGCATGGACCCGCCGCTTCTGGTCCGCGAGACAAAAATTCCTACAATCGCGTGCCGGGTGCGGCGCCATATTCCAGCTTCGCCTGAGGGCGTGAATCGAGAATCTTCCTGGTCAGTCGAAGCGACTCCCAGGGTTATGGTTCGCGATATAAAGCTTCGCCCGAAACCGGAAGCTACGCGGATACCGAATCCATCCGGTCCGCTTCCCCACTCCGGAGGTGTGTCCCGCAGTTGACCGACAGCGGCTCCCCATACTGGACCGATCAAAGACTCCGGCTCGGTGAAGGATTTTTCATGGATCTTGACACGCTCGGGAATCGTCAATGTTGTTGCGGGACGGACGGCTGCATCTTCTGAATGCGCGCGGGTCGCTGAAAAATCTTGCTCCCTAGCGCCATCGTTCGAACTGGAACCCGTATCCGGCGACTGCTGGGCAGGCAATGCGCAGCCTGAAGCAAGGTTCCATCCGCGCAGGAGCACAGTGGCAGCGACCCCCTTATGTATATTTGGATTTTTTCTTAGCCTTCTCAAAATTACCTCGCTCAGTTCCTGCATCCTTGAATTCGCGAAGTCTTTAGTTGAAATCCGACCAGCCGTCCTCTTCGGCCAACGGATTTAATCGCGTGGCCGATGAGCCCGCCAAAGCGTGAGAAGGTCTGGCGATAAATGCCGCAGGCTGCTGGGGGCCCCGGACCCCGGCGGATTTCCGAAATTGTGGCATGAGCTCGGCGAGCCGGTTGGTGCAGCGGTACAGCATCCAAACCGCGGCAACGCAAAGGCAAGAGAATGCGAAGAGCGCGAGAAAGCCGGCGATAAACATTCCGGCAAAAATAATGTAGGCGGCCAGCATTTGTAATCCACGATTAAAGACTGGAAAACAGGAGAATCCTCTCACCACTTCCAGAAGCAGGATCGTTCCAACTGCAGAGCACATGATCGCCTCCCACCCGTATGCGGGTTACCGCCTCGACTTCGAGGTCCCAGAGCCTTCTTAGAGACTAGCTAGAAGACCGAGGGCGCGAACATCGGTGCAAACCATTAGGCGCGCCGGAACCTCGCTGTAGTCGGAAAGGGCAAATGACTGTCTGATTGCGCGTATTCGCTAGGGTCAAGCGGCCATTCAAATCTACTACCAGGAGCCCGTCTTGGGGGCCAGCTCCACCATGGCTCTGTTGGATGCCCTACATATAGGCTTCGGGGGTGGAATATAAGGCGATTCCCGTATAAAACAATCGGGTGATCCATCTGTATCTTTGCACAGTGGATTACCGCCGTTTCGATATCCCCATCCGCCGGGCCGAAGGCCCGCAAAGGTTGGCATGGCCACAAAAAATCTAAGTGTTGTTCACCCGGGCGAGCGAACCAGTCCTCAGGGAAAACCTGTGAGCAACCAAATCCTCTTAGGGCTCCCGGATAGCGAATACAAATCCATTCGCCCGGGACTGGAATTTCTCGCGCTACCTCACCATCGTATTCTTTACGAGCCGAACCGAAAATTCGATTTCGTCTATTTCCCCAATGGAGGATTAATTTCTCTCGTCGTGGTTATGGAAGACGGCAAGACCGTGGAAGTCGGCGTCCTGGGAAACGAAGGCTGCTCAGGCGTGCCTTCCCTTTTTGGGCTTTTGAGGAGTCCGGTGCGCGAAGTGGTACAAATCGCAGGGGACGGTTTCAGGCTGAAAATCAGTACACTTCGCCGATTACTTCGCCCCTCGCCGGTGCTGCAGGATTTGTTGGGCCGCTACTCCGTCGTATTGGGGATGCAGATTTCGCAAACAGCGGCTTGCAACCGTCTGCATGATATAGAACGGCGTCTGGCGCGATGGTTGCTGATGGCGCAGGACAGAGTAGATGCGGGATGTGTCGCCATCACTCACGACTTTCTTGCAACCATGCTCGGGACTGACCGGTCGAGCGTCAGCCTGGCGGCAGCGAGGTTGCAGAGGCTCAAAATCATCGATTACACGCGAGGCGCAGTGCGGATTCTAAACCGGAAGAATCTAGAGGAGTCCGCTTGTGAGTGTTATCGGGCCATTCAACAGTTCAACGGCGAGGTTTTCTTGAAATAGCAACCGGTGGATCCATCCCCGGCCCACAGGGTCCTTGCTGAGGAACGAATCCCTAGCACGCTTCAATGGAGTTGCATGGCGGATCGCCAATACGACCTGTTTGAGATCTTTCCCGATGGCTCACCGGTCTGGCGGGTGGCCATCACCGGACATCGGAGCGCCATTCAAAAATTAGAGGAATTAGCCAAGCAGACGGCGAATGAAGTCCGAGCGATCCATTTACCGACCAATTCGCTCATTGCCGCGATGAATGTCCCTAAACCTGGCAATGGATAACTCGACCAATCCCGCTCTAAGGTTTCTCGAAGCCGGGGATAGGTATTTCTACTGATTTCCCGGATCTCTCGGGAGGGATCGGGTGGCGGATCGGTCGAGACCATGCCGGAATGGTTCTTGGATTGCAAAAACTGCAGGGAAAGATCTACGCACTCGGAAGTTGATACCGCCAGTTCGGTGAATTACTTCCTGCCTCTCAAACCTGAATTCTCGCTGGAAGGAAATGAGTTCGAGTGTCCTGATTGCGGGCGTAAGGCAAGCTATCAGCGCGCGGACCTTAGATACCAGGGTTCGCTTCGGGATTCGTTGCTTTGAATCAGCGTCCGGACGGAAGAATTCCGAACTGTCCCTAGCAGGGGTGAACGGAAGACTGGGATTTCCAAGTCCAGGGCTGCGCGCCTCTAGCCCTGACGAGCATTCAGCCTCGACCTAGTGCTCCTGCCGCGGGCTACGAACCAATGCGGATGTGCGAAAAGGAACTAAAAAGTCCAAAAACATTCAGGAGCCACAACACCACAGCAATCACGACCACGGCGTTCAAAATGGATTTAATTGTTCCCTGCATTGGTATGAAGCTGTTGATCAGCCAAAGCAGAACACCAACAACAATCAGAACCATCACAATTTGCAACAATGGCATGGGATTTTCCGCCTCCTTCCGAGCGAGGTTCTAGGATTCTTCTCATATTCGATGGCATGGTAAGTTTAGGGTTCCGGTTGCGCTATACACGGAAGGGGGTATACGGCTCAGAAAGTTACGTTATGAGTCTCTACGTGTCAGCACAGGCCGCGACAGGGTGTCGAATCATTTGCGCCAGAACTCTTCGATCTGTTCGAGGCTGCGGCCCTTGGTTTCAGGCGCCAGAAAATAGCAAAAAATCCAGGCGCCGATCGCAAAAAGACCATAGAGCCAGAATGTGTGGCTCGCCCCTGTCATTTGCACCAGCGTCAGGAATGTCAGAGTGACGATCAGGTTTGAAACCCAATTAAATGTCGCGGCCAGGCCTTCGGCCGAGCTTCGTACTTTCAGGGGATAAATTTCCGCGATCAAGAGCCAGAAAATAGGCCCGAGACTTATTGCGAAGGATGCCACATAGACCATCATGCTGATGACCGCGAGCCAGGCGAGTACGCCGCCTCGACCGGCAGAATGGAAAGCCCATCCGAGCAGGCCCAAGGTAACGGTCATACCGGCGATGCCGGTCAGCAGCAGAGGGCGCCGTCCGATGCGGTCAATGAGCCACATCGACACGATGGTCATCAACACGTTGACGACACCGATGCCGGCAGTGGTAAGAATGGCGCCGGAAGCGGAAGAAATCCCTGCGGACTGGATGATCATGGGGGCGTAATAGATCACGGTGTTGATGCCAGTGACCTGCTGAAAAATCGCGAGGCCGATTCCGACGATCAACGCAGGCCGCAGACCGGGGCTGAGCAAATCGCGCCATGTTCCGCGCTCGGCAGAGTCTCGCAGACTGCTTTGGATCTCTTCTAACTCGGCTTCGACTCTGGACTGCTCCCGTATGCGCGAAAGGGTGGCGCGGGCGGAGTCATGCCGACCCCGCCGCACCAGCCAGCGCGGAGACTCCGGCAAGAACAGCATGCCGCAACCAAAGATGGCCGCCGGCAGCAGGGCCAAACCAAACATCCAGCGCCATCCTTGAATACTTGCGAAGGCGTAGTCCACCACGTAAGCAAGGAGGATCCCCAGCGTGATGGCCAGTTGGAACAGTGAGACCGTCCAACCGCGCGCATCAGGTGTGGAAACTTCCGATATGTACACAGGAACTGTGCCGGAAGAAAGTCCGATCCCCAAGCCGACGACAATCCGTCCGAAAATCAGGATGCCGGGCGATGAGGCGGCAGCACAAACTAATGCGCCGACGGCGAAAATAAGCGCGGTCGCGATCAGCAAAGGCCGGCGTCCGAAAACATCCGCCAAACGCCCGCCGGAGAGCGCTCCGACCGCGGCGCCCGCCAACACCCCGCTGACGATCACTTCCAGGGCAAAAGTTGAAAGTGAAAAGTCATTCTTGAAGAAGAGCTCGGCGCCGGAGATTACCCCCGTGTCGTATCCGAACAGAAGGCCCCCCAGCCCGGCAAAAGCGGCGGCCGCAAAGACAAATCTCCGACTGCCTGATTGGGAAGGCGATGGATTGTTCTGCGTGATCCCTGCCATAATCCTCCGTCGATTCTATCCCGCCCAGCGTCAAAGCGCGCAACAAACAGATTGCCACATCCATTGAGACGCGTACGGCGCCCATCTGTTTTCAGCGATCGTCGAGTTTTCTCGCCTGCGCCGGTTGGAATAGTAGTCGAGAATGATTACAATTTCAGGCAGCAGGGTCGGCCGCGCGCTACATAAAAACTGCTGGCCGCGAGAAGAAATGCGCCTCTTGGCTGGCAGCTTCCAGGGGTTATGTGCAATTCTTCGTGTGAATTAGGGCCCCTCCTAGTTGGCCCCCTGCGTGCTTCTGTTTTCGCCTTGGTTGTGACTGTCGAAGCGGAGCTTTTGAGCCGGGAGTGGAAGGGAGAAATGGGCGTGCCGATACAGGATCAAAACCAAACTCGAACCCCTGCAGCCAAGTGGAGCGAGCGACTGAGCGCGCTGCGCAGAGTCCCTCCCGTATTCCGAATGGTGTGGACCTGTGCGCCGGATGTGGTGCTTCTGAGTTTGTTGGCCCGCCTGGCAATCTCCGTGATTCCTGTGGCTCTGCTATGGGTGACCAGGATCATTATTGACGCAATCGTTCGGCACACCATGTCTCCCGTGCATGCGCCACTGCCGAATAACTTCTGGTGGCTCGTGGCGCTCGAATTCCTGCTGGCGAGCCTTGCGGCTATGCTCGGACGCGTGCTCGGATTCTTCGATACCGTTCTTGCCGACAAATTTACGCGCCACATCAGCACGCGCATCATGGAGCACGCATCGCGGCTCGATCTCACGCGTTATGAGGATCCGCTTTTCTACGACAAGATGGAGCGCGCGCGCGCGCAGGGCACCGACCGCGTGATGCTGGTTCAGATGACGGGCCGCTTGATTCAAGATTTTCTCGGCGCCATCACTCTGGCGGCCGGCATTATCCTGTTTTCGCCCTGGCTGCTGGTTTTCCTGATTGCCTGCGTCGTGCCTGCTTTCCTGGGGGAGACGCATTTCGCGTTTCTGGGCTACTCGCTGAATTTCGAACAGACACCGGCGCGACGGCAGATGGAGTATCTCCGAATCCTCGGTGGCAGTAGGGAGAGTGCGAAAGAACTGAAGCTTTTTGGGCTGGGACCTTTTCTGGTCGGGCGCTACAAGGTGCTTTCCGACGAGCTCCACCGTCAGAACGTGGGATTGGCCAGGCGCAAGTTGATCTTCGGAGCCTTCCTCACTCTGCTCGGCACCGTCGGCTATTACGGCGCATACGCCTTCGTCATCTACAAGACCGTGGGCGGCGCATTGAGTATCGGCCAACTTACTTTCCTGGCGGGCGCGATTGCCGGAGCGAGCGCGGGCATCCAAGCCGTGTTCACGACGTTTTCGGGCATTGCCGACCAGGCGCTGTTCATGACCGACTTGGTGGATTTCTTCTCCGTGCAGCCGACGATTCACTCGAAGCCGGGAGCGCTGGTAGCTCCGCGGCCGATTCGCCAGGGCATCGAATTCAGGAATGTTTCATTCTCCTATCCCGGCAATCGCCGAAAGATTTTGTCTGGAATTAACCTGTGCATCGAGCCGCACGAGCGGATTGCTTTGGTGGGCGGAAACGGCCAGGGCAAGACCACGATTGTGAAGCTCCTGACCCGGCTTTATGACCCCTCGGAAGGCCAAATCCTGCTCGATGGCAACGATCTCCGCGAATTTAACCTTGAGGATTTGTGGAAGGAAATCGGGGTTATCTTCCAAGACTTTGTGCACTATGAAATGACGGCTTCGGAGAATATCGCGGTCGGTCGAATCGAAGAGTCGCACAATCCGTTCCGCATTCGCGCGGCTGCGATGAAAACTTTTGCGGAGAAAGTGATTCAAAAGCTGCCCAACGGCTACGATCAGATTCTCGGCTGCCGGTTTGAAGGCAGCATGGACCTGTCGGGCGGCGAATGGCAGAAGATTGCACTCGCACGCGCCTATTTGCGCGATGCGCAGCTGCTGGTTCTCGATGAACCCACGGCCGCACTCGACGCGCGCGCCGAGAACGAAGTCTTTCAGCGGTTCTCGGAACTCACTGAGGGCAAAATGGCACTGCTGATTTCCCACCGCTTCTCGACGGTACGCATGGCGGATCGCATCCTCGTGCTGGAGAAGGGCGGAATCGCCGAGCAGGGGCAACACGACCAGCTTGTAAAGCACGGTGGCCTGTATGCGGAGATGTTCGAGTTGCAGGCTGCAAGTTACCGCTAGAATCTATGCGTGCTTGAAGATTTGGCCTCCATGCGACCCCACATCCGTTTGTCAGTTCTTGTTCTCTCCATTGCTATTATTGCTCCGCTGTTTTTCCCGGCGGCACAATCGCGAACAGTATCTCTCGAGTCCGCTTCATCGATTGCTGAAACGATTCAAGTCGACCCGGCGGCACCGAGCCATGCTTTCCCCCACTTTTGGGAACAATTATTTGGATCGGGGCGCGCGATTCTAAGTCTGCGGGAAAGTTATCGCCGTGATCTGCGCCAGGTGCAGCAAGCCACCGGCTTCCAGTATGTTCGCTTCCATGCCATCTTCCACGATGAAGTGGGCGTTTATGACGAAGATTCCGCCGGCAATCCCTTATACAATTTCTCCTACGTGGACCAAATCTACGATGGCTTGCTCGCGAATGGCGTCAGGCCTTTTGTCGAACTGAGTTTCATGCCCAAGAAACTGGCCGCGCAGCAAACGATCCAGGCGTTTTGGTATCACCCAATTGTTTCTCCGCCCAAAGATTTTTCAAGATGGGGGGAATTGATTTCGCGTTTCGCTCAACACTTGGTGGACAGGTATGGGATCGAGGAAGTCTCGCAATGGTATTTTGAAGTGTGGAACGAGCCGAATCTGGACTTTTGGTCGGGCGAACCCAAAGAAGAGACGTATTTCGAGCTCTACGATATAACCGCTCGCGCAGTGAAAGCTGTAAATGGCCGGTTGCGCGTCGGCGGACCGGCCACGGCGCAAGCGGCTTGGGTGGAGCGATTTGTGCGTCATGGTGTGGAAAACCACATTCCGCTCGACTTCGTTTCGACACACGTGTATGCGAACGATCCCCCCGATGGAGTTTTCGGGATCAAGGAGACGATCCCGCGGACGCGATTGGTTTGTCGAGCCGCCCGCAAGGTCTACGATGAGGTGATGGCCAGTCCACGCCCCGATCTCCCGATTATTTGGAGCGAGTACAACGCGAGCTACATGAATGAGCCGAATGTAACGGACTCTGTCTTCATGGGTCCGTGGTTGGCAGACACGATCCGGCAGTGCGATGGACTCACTAGCATGATGGCGTATTGGACTTTTTCCGATGTCTTTGAGGAGCAGGGCGTCGTGAAGAATCCGTTCTACGGCGGATACGGTCTGATCGCCGCAGGCGGCTTGCCCAAACCCGCATTCAATGCTTTTAAATTGTTGCACCGGCTGGGTCAGGAGCGAATTGCAGCAGATTCGCAGTCCGTTCTGGTGACGCGCCGAAGTGACGGCACCCTGGTGATGGCCGTCTGGAATCTCTTCTTGCCGGAAGAACAAGGCGAGCCGAAGACCGTAACGATTGAAGTGAAAGGGATCCCGGGGCGTCGTCGGTGCCTGGTTTCGCGCCTGGATTCCACACATGGTTCGCTGCTCGGCGCGTATGGCGCGATGGGCAGGCCGGTCGATCCGACTCGCAATCAAGCAGAACAGCTTCGTCGCGCAGCAGAGCTGCCGGCGCCCGAAACGAATTATCTGGAAGCGGGAAAACTCACCCTGGTGCTGCCGCCTCAGGGGCTAGCTTTGATCGAGCTCCGCTAAGTTAAGAGGCCTTGAATCCAGCCCTCTGCATACCACGCTGGGCTACCGGGTTTTTCATAAATGTTTCCCACACAAACCCAGAACGCGCATTCTCCGCCATCACCATGGTAATTCCTGTGTCGATTCCTACCACGTCGCTGTCGTACCAGTTTGTCAGCGGATTGAATGCATCAACAAATCCATAACGGCTCCAACCGCGAGATCCATATCGGTTCTTGATGGTATGGAGCACGCGAATCGTCTCTCGCGGGAGAAAGGGTAATGAACCCCCCGCAGCGCAGGGGACCACGGTTCCATCAATGGGCCCCGTCCCGGGGGGCCCGCCCCACACTACGTAGCCTTTGGGCGAGTCCGAAGCCGTGATGCCCCAAAGGTCCTCCGAGTAATCCGGAAACTGGGACGCCAGGTCCAGGCAAAAGCGGCGGTGGACTTCGGTGGCCGTCACGGAGTTCTTGAAATAGTCGGCATATTGGTCGCGTTTTCCGCGAAAATCGAACCAGGCCTGAGAATACTGATGAACGAAAAGAGGTGCAAACGAACCGATGTATTGAACGCCGTCATATTCGAATGTGGTTCGTTTCCAGGCGTCCCAGGTTTCTCGCGGCAGGGGATGCCGTAGCGAGCCCAAGCCCAGCAGGTAGATCATCATCATTTCGCTATAGTTGTCCCATCGGTATTGAAGAAAGCCGGTTTCCGGTGACCATCCGTGCGGCAATATGCGAGTGTCTTCGGAAAGCCAGGTCCAATCGACGCGATCAAAAATCAGTTCCGCGAGTTCACTGATTTCCGAGTGCTTGAAGTGCTCGCGGCAAGTTAAAACTCCGCAGAGCAATATGGCTGTATCCACGGACGAGATTTCCGAATCCCACAATCGTTCACCCGTTTCCACATTCGCCCAGTGATAAAAGAAACCGCGGTGGTTTGGCAGCTTTTTCCAGAGAAAGCGTAGCGTGTTCAGCACGCGCCCTCGGGCCTCGAGGTGCGAAATAAAACCGCGCTTCTCGCCAATGCATAAGGCTGTAAGTCCGAAACCTACCGCCGCGATACTCCCGAGGGGATTCTTATCTTGTTTCAAGACGTTCGATCGGTCCCTTACGATACCGGTATCGGGGTTCGCTTGTTCCCAGAAGTATTGGAAATTGGCACCCGCGAGCTCCTGGAGCAGGGCTTCGTCTTCGGGCAAGAACGACGGTTGACCCGCAAGAGGCGTGAAAGGGGCGGGGTGTTGCTTTAGCTGCTGCTTCGTCGCCCAGACGGGCGCCCCCATGAATGGTAGGCAAGCAGCAGCGCGCATCCCCTGCCGCAGCAGATCTCGGCGGCTAACTCTGTTTGTATCAATCCTTACCATCTCATAAATTATAGTCATTCTCGGATGGCTTGTGACATCGTTTACGGCCAGCCTCGTGGCGGCGCGCCTCTATGCTACTGTCGATAGGTATTCGCGGGCCTCGAGCGACCACTTGAATCGAGCACTCCTCATTTTGCTAACATCGGTAGGGGGATCATACGATGGGCGCTGCCAAAGGCAGGGGGCGGATTGCAATCCTGTTAGCCATCGCCGCAATGGCGCTCGCGATTTTAATCGCTGCTGTCATCCATTACGTGAAGCCCATTTCACTCCGGGGAGCGGTGATCAAGGACGATGCCGACACCAGACGGCAATCCCCGATTACCGACGTGGAAGTCAGCATCCGAGAGGACCTGAACGTCCGACCCACCAAGTCGGACTTTTCCGGGTACTTCAAACTGGCCTTGCCACGGCATGTTCTGCCGGGCCACGCGATCACACTTCATTTTCGGCATCCCGACTACCAGCCGCTCGATTTGAAACAGACGGTGAGCGACCGGGTTTACGTCGTGCACTTGATTCCGATTCATCCAAGTGCAGCCGCTCAACCCGGCCGTCCGGAGCTCGCCGTGGCGAATGTTTTTGTCCGCTATTCCATCGAACAAAGTACGGCGCTCAATATCGGTACGGGCATCAAGACATTCCAGGTGGAAAACATCGGGAACGTACCCTGCAACCACCGCTCGCCGTGTTCGCCAGACGGGAAGTGGAAGGCTGCGTCCGCCTCCGCGTCGCTAGACGCCGGGGAGGGTAATGAGTACGAGCACGCCCGGCTTTCGTGTATTGCCGGGCCATGCCCATTCACCAGGGTTGCTTTGGACGGTTTTTCTCGTGGCGGCCGCATCATTTCCGTCTCCATATTCAATTGGTCTGATACCACTACTTTTCTTCTGCAAGCTGAGGTTTTCAGAAACGAAATCAGCAATCTCGTGCGCGAGTCTTACCCTGTCATTTTTGGCGACTCGTTAAATTTCACTCTTCCCGGGGCTGCGGAGGGTCCAAGCTTGGAAGCTGAAATCGGTGGCAAGAACATCGTTTTTCCACTGGGGCCAAGCCCGATTCTAAGTTGGGCGGATTGCAACGTGCGTGTGGGGAAGGATCATTCGAAGATGTACCGTTGCGAATTAAAGCCCGGCTATCACTTTCAGTAAAGCATTCGCCGAAACGAGTTTGCGCATAAGCAGAACGGGGCGCCGCCTGTGGTTCAGCCTCTCGCTCTTCCGTAATTGCTTCGGGACCAAAAGCCTTCTCCGTCAGACCCGAAACCGCTCACCGGCTTCCGAACCCGCGGCTGTGGACCCAGATCCTGCTCAAGTTTTTCCCCCTTCGAAGGCGGGCCATCACTCTTCTGACTAAGAACAAAGGCAAAATCGGGCCCAGCTTTATCGCCAGAGCTGTAAAACCTTGAAAGAAAAACGCATACGGAAAGAAGTTCCGGGCGATCGCTAGAAATTTAAGGTACAGCGGCTTCCCCATAGGGCTACAGGATTCACGGTATGGAAAATCAGGGGCGGGCAGAGCATCTTCGACCGGCCGGTTCTCTGCCTTAACCGACACACATCGCGGGAATTAGTTGGCGCACAGGGAGAATCCAATTTCACTTCCTGCAAATGGGAGGATTTAAATGGGCGCGCTCCAAATTTTGATCGCGGACGATCATGACCTGATGCTTCGAGGCATCCGAACAATGATCGAGGGTCACCAAGGATGGGCCATTTGCGCGGAGGCTCGTACTGGGCGCGAAGCCGTCGAGAAGGCGGCGGAACTGAAACCGGACATTGCAGTTCTTGACATCAGCATGCCGGATCTAAATGGCCTGGTGGCCATCGAAAAGATTCACAAGGCATCCCCCAAAACGGAAGTTCTGATTCTTTCCGTTCATCATTCCGAGCAGCTCATCCTTGAGATTTTAAAGGCCGGCGCGCGCGGCTACATCGTGAAGTCCGATTCGGACCGCGACCTGGTTTTCGCCATAGAGGCCCTGGCACGGCACAAGCCATTCTTCACTGCCCACGCGACTGAATTGATATTGAGAAATTCGGCGACGCCGGGAAGACAGGTCACAGAGGTTCCTGAGTCTTTGCGAGGCAGCCTGACGCCGCGCGAGCGGGAAATCGTCCAATTGCTATCTGAAGGGCGAAGCAGCAAAGAAGTGGCGACGGTCCTCGGTATCAGTGTGAAAACTGCGGAGACCCACCGCGCCAACATCATGCGAAAGCTCGATCTTCACACGGTAAGTGGACTGGTACGCTATGCAGTACGCAATCAGATCATCGAAGCTTGAGCCTCCTTCTCAGCCCATCTGATCAAACGCGTTGTCCCACCGGAATCCTCAGCAGGCGCTGAACGGAAACCCGATCACCGTCGCGAAGATTGGTCCTTCCTCGCGCTGTGGACGCAAGGAAGCGAACAGCCGCGCCGAGGAACGCTGCGGGTTCTGTTATAAACGACCGGTGAGCGCAAGTATCAGCAGGATGATCAGGATGAGACCCAAACCTCCACTGGGATAATAGCCCCACCCCGCGCTGTACGGCCATGCCGGCAAGGCTGCGAGGAGTACGACGACAAGTAAAATGAAGAGCACGGTCCGAGCCATCTAATTACTCCTTTCGGTCAGTTGGGCCTGCCTGCTGCCTCCGTTTTGCCCCACTTCGGAATGGGAAGCACATCCTGCACCCACTCAAAGTGAGGCGCACAATACATCTCCGCCGCAAGCAAGCGCCATGCACAGTTCTCCCTACCTGGAAGGTTAGTTTCATGTATTGGGATTTTTCGGGCGCCCTTTGAGATGCTGTAGGATCCCGCAAATAACCGCGTGTACAGCGTTTAGGGTATTGTTACACCTGCTCGGAGCTGTGAAGATCAATCAGAGTTCGATGGATTATGCGAGACCAGATCCATGTGCTAGTGGAAAGCGTCACTCCCCGTGCTATTGTCTTCGAACCTCGGAACCGGGCCGTGCCTGGGAGGATTTATAGTGGCTATATTGAGACCGATGAGTTACGACAGCAAATCATGGCCTTCGCCGCTCAGCTCGGACCAGGCTAGCCCCTGTTCGCACGAAGTTCAATTTTACGCTGAGGACACGGCCTTCCTCGACGAGCTGGGGCGATTCATCGGCTCCGCACTGGGCGCAGGCGATGCCGCGGTGGTTGTGGCGACGAAGGATCATCAACAGGGCCTTGCGGAGCGTTTGAAAGCTTATGGATTGGATTTCTTCGGCGCCTTGGAGCAGGGGCGCTTGGTCCTGCTGGACGCGACCGACACCATGACTCTGTTCATGGTGGACGGGCGACCGGATGCATCGCGGTTTGCCAGTGTGATAGGCCAGTGTATCGAGCGCGCCCGGCATGCGGCCCGCGGCAAACATTCGCGAGTGGTTGTCTTCGGAGAGATGGTTGCGCTGCTTTGGAGGGACCAGAAGGCCGAAGCCGCGATTCAGTTGGAAAGACTTTGGAATCAACTGGCGAAGACACATGTTTTCTCTCTCCGTTGCGCGTACCCGCTCACAGCCTTTTCCCGCGAGGAGCACGCTGATTCGTTTCTTGCCATTTGCGACGAACACGCCAACGTGATTCCCAGCGAACGGTACACGGCGCTGACCAGCGAGGACCAGCGTGATCGTCATGTGAGCCTCCTGGAACAGAAGGCGGGCGCACTGGAGAGCGAGAAAGCAGATCGACAGCAGGCTCAGCACTTCCTGCGCATGCGTGATTCGGAACTTGCCGAGCTCCTCGAGAATGCCGTGGAAGGCGTGCAGCAGGTAGGAGCCGACCAAAAAATCAGATGGGCTAATCGAGCGCTGTTGAAGCTGCTTGGATATACGTCAGAGGAGTACGTAGGGCACGATCTTGCGGAGTTTCATGCTCAACAGCGGATCTTCGACGAGTTTTGGCAAAAACTGATGCGGAATGAGGATCTCTACGACTACCCGGCAGAGCTCAAGTGTAAGGACGGATCCGTGAAGCAGGTCTTGATCCATTCCAACGGACACTGGGAATCGGGACAGTTTGCTTACACACGTTGTTTTGTGCGGGACGTCACTGAACAGAGGCGGATGGAAGATGCGCTCAGGCTTGCGCATGATCAACTGGAAATGCACGTGCAGCAGCGCACCATCGAACTTGGTCAGAAAAATCTTCAGATAATGAAGCAGGCTGAAATCCTCGAAGAGACAAACCAAGGGCTGCGCAACCTGTCCGCGCGCCTGATGCAAGTTCAAGACGAAGAGCGGAGAAGGATTGCCCGGGACCTGCACGACAGCACAGGTCAAGCGCTCGCTCTTCTGAGCATGAACCTCTCCGCGCTTCAGACCGAAGTCCGAAGGGTCGATGCTGGTCTCGCGGAGATGGTTTCCGAGAATTTGGAAATCGCCAAGCAGGTTTCCACGGAGCTGCGGACGATATCGTATTTGCTGCATCCGCCTCTGCTGGATGAGATGGGGCTGGGATCGGCGCTTCTTTGGTTCATCGACGGGTTTGGAAGGAGAAGCGGAATTCAGGTCAACCTGGAGTTGGCTCGCGATCTGGGAAGATTCTCCCCGGGCCTGGAGCTCGCCATTTTCAGAGTCGTCCAGGAATGTCTCATAAATATTCACCGCCATTCCGGAAGCCCGACGGCGAACATAAATTTGCGGGAAATGGGGGGTAGGGCCGTGCTGGAGGTTCGAGACGCGGGCAAAGGCATACCTTCAGAGAAGTTATCGAGGATCATTTCTTCAGGCCTATCGGGGGTTGGTTTGCGGGGTATGCGAGAACGAGTGAAGGACTTCGAAGGAGAGTGGGAAATCCAGTCAGGCGAGGCAGGCACATACATTCGAATCGCTATTCCTGTGACTCGCCCGGATGGGAACTGGGAATTTCCTGCCGTCGGGGATGGTCATGAAGGCTGAATTCTTATCCGGATTCCCCATTCCGAAAGATTTGGTGAGCCATTCGATGATGGGCACTGTCCGAATCTTGATTGCAGATGATCAGGAAGCGATTAGAAAGCGAGTCTCTGCCATTATCAAGGCCCGGCCCAATCTGGAGGTCTGTGGGGAAGCGACCAACGGGTCCGAAGTGGTTAAGAAAGCCCGAGAATTGAAGCCGGACTTGATCGTTCTAGATATAACCATGCCGGAGGTGAACGGACTGGACGCGGCTCGCAAGATCAAGGCATTCGCCCCCGGTACTCCGATCGTGATTCTAACCGTACACAAGAGCAAACAACTGATGGAGGAGGCCAAAATAATCGGGGTGCGTGGATATGTGACGAAATCGGAAGCCGGGCAGAACTTGTTAACCGCTCTAGATGCGGTCCTCCAGAATCAAACATTTTTCCCCGCTAATATCTGAGCAGCTCCTTTTTCTCGATCCCGGAGATTCGCTTCCTTGGCAAATGGCAGCGTTATTTCAAGGCCTGCACCTGCAGATTGTTCGTCACGGAGAAGACTTCAGGGACACGCCGTGCGGCAACATTCTGGTAACCCCCAGTGCTGATTTTTAAGGGGCTCACGCGCGACGACGAGAAATCTCGGGGCTGGGGCGAAAAGTAACCCTTTCGACCTACCTATCAGGAGTTAGCCAGCCTTCTCTATGCGCGACCGTCTTGGCGTCGACTGAGGCGTGTTGGGGGCATTGAATATGCGGCCTTAGATAGTTTGGAATCTCAGATTGTCTTGGGATGGGGTGACGGGCCACCTTCATTGGCAAACACGACCTTCCCTGTTTCCTTCCGTCGCGCCAATTGAATGTCCAGCAACTCATCGAGCTCTTGCATCCGGATCGGTTTGCTCAAATAACCATCCATCCCCCCGGCCAGACACCGTTCGCGGTCGCCTTCCATAGCATTGGCAGTCAAAGCGATCACTGACTGGTGGAATGCACCACCTCTTTCTCTTTCGCGAATTGTTGCGGTCGCCTCAAGCCCGTCTATTTCCGGCATCTGCATATCCATCAGAACCAAGTCGTAATTCTCTTTCTTGAGCGCCTCCAGGGCATCGTGTCCGTTAGAGACCACCACTGCGTGATGGCCTCTCTTCTCTAGTAAGCGCTTCACCAGCAACGAATTCACCTTATTGTCTTCCGCAATCAGCACACGCAAGACGTCTTCGGGATCGCGCGCATCATGCAAGGAGTACCGGGTGATGAGGGGAATGGGCCCTTTTCGTTCTTGGCCTCCAAGAACTCGCGCGATAGCCTCTCGTAGCTCCGATTGTCGGATGGGCTTGAGCAAGTACGCCGACACTTTGAGTTCCTCACACCGTGCCGCATCTCCTCGGTGCCCGCCGGAAGTCAACATCATGATCGTAGCGGCGCACAATTCCGGTCTCTGCCGGATTCGCTCGATCAGCGCAAAACCATCCATATTCGGCATATGCATGTCAGTCAAGACCAACGCGTAAGGATCGCCCGATTCTTGCGCTGCGGACAATTCCTCTAGAGCCTTGTCTCCATCTTCCACCGATTTCGTATTCATCTCCCAATGCTGGAGCATCCCTTCGAGAATTCGCCGGTTGGTTCGGTTGTCGTCTACCACTAAAACTCTCACGTTCCGCAATATTTCAGGCGGCGCGATCGTTCCCACCTCGATCGTTTTCTCGGAGGTCCTCAGCCGCACCGTGAAATGGAAATCGCTTCCGCGACCTACTTCGCTCTTGACCCACAGTGTGCCGCCCATCTTCTCCACCAAGCGCTTTGAGATTGTGAGTCCGAGGCCGGTTCCGCCATACTTCCGCGTCATCGAGCCGTCAGCCTGGGAAAATGGCTCAAAAATGATTCGCTGTTTCTCGGCAGGAATCCCGATCCCGGTATCCGCTACCACAAACTGCAAAATGCGGTTCTCGCCGTCCGCAACCCCAACTTGAACTTTCACCAACACTTCGCCTTTGTCCGTGAACTTAATAGCGTTGCCCACGAGATTCACTATGATTTGGCGCAGACGGTTGGAATCCCCGCACATCACCTTTGGAATTTCGGCCGCAACTTCGCATAAAAGTTCCAGGCCCTTTTCGTCGGCACGCACCGAAAGGGTCTTGAGTGTTGTTTCCAAACAATCGCGCAAGTCGAAATCGATCCCTTCGAGATCAACTCCTCCCGCCTCGATCTTTGAAAAATCGAGAATGTCGTTGACCAAAATGAGTAGTGAATCCGCGGACAGTTTGACCGTCTCAAGATATTCTCGCTGCTCGCGGGTCAGCTCAGTCTCGAGCGCCAAATCCGTCATACCCATGACACCATTTAGCGGAGTGCGGATTTCGTGGCTCATATTCGCCAGGAATTCAGACTTGAGGCGCGATGATTCAACTGCCGCGGTAGCCGCAATCAGTGCACCCTGAGTGTGCCCCAAATCTTTAACCATCTGGTTGAACGAAGACGCCAGTTCGCCGATCTCATCCCGGGATTGAATCGCTATGGAGCCGGATAAATCGCCGTTGGCGACACGTTTCGTGGCCAATGTCAGTTCCCGCAGGGGACTAGTCAAGATGCGGGTGAGGACGAGTACCGCGATGAAGCCGAACAGGATCGTTGCGACCACGGCAAAGCCTATCTCCCTTTTTGTCGTTTTTACGGTTGCCTGGCCGTCCCGACTTGCATAGTCCCCCTGCTCTACGTCCAACTGAATCAACGAAAGAGTCTCTTCGTCAAGCCGATGGAAAGTTGGCATGGTATGGCTGTAAGAAAGCACCAGGGCTTCGTCCTTCTTGCCATTCTTTAGTAGGTCACGAATTCCGTCGTTGGTTGATTTCAGCAAGGGGTAATCGCGCCTTATCCCCTCGATCGCATTCTGTTCGCGCGTCATCTGATCGTTCAGTGCCCCATATTTCGCGAGAAGGTCTTGTATCACTGGTTCATGCGCGATGGTTAGTTCCTGGTACCGATCCATATTTTCGGTGAACTCTTGCTCGCTCTTGGCAAGCTCATCCAAATCCTTCTGCTGTTGACTCCCCGTGTGGTCAATCGCACTCGAAATAGCGATGTAAATATCGTCCAGCTCGCCATTCGCTAGCTCCGCTTGCCTCAAAGGTAGAATTGAGTTTGTATAGACGGAATCAAGTCTCCGGCCGAGTTTCTCTGCGGTGCTCAGCGCGACATAGGAAAGGGTGCCGACAACGAGCAAGATAACAGCGCCAAGCGCGACGGCAAGTTTGTGACTTATCTTCATCCTGTTTCCTTCTCTTTCCTCTTTACTCCACGCGCCAAATTCCCAAGGTAGAAACGACCAGTTGTTGGGCAACTGTCTGACGCGATCGGTTCCCTCTCCTGCGAGCGTCGAGCATCGCCCATCCTTTGCTTTCCAATGCATTTCCGGGGGAAAAAGGAGAGGACCTCTTCCACAATATATTCCGTGGCCGAAATTGCGAACGAGAATGCGGAGTCCGAATCCGCGGCTTTCTAGAAGGGATCTTTATTATCCTCGAGAATTGAGCCCCATCAAAGGCCGGAGAACCGCGAAGTTGCGTTGTGGTTACTTTCTATCGTCAGAGATAGCCCACCAGCAGCAAGCGCAGTAGGACGTCCGAATCAATGGAGAGTCGAACTGTAGAAGCTCTTCAATCGCTCCCGTACGAAGCTAGGATCCACACGGCGATCGATCAGCCCTAGCAGGTAGCCTTCGGGAATTTGGTCTTCTAAGCGGAAGTAGTAAAACAGCGACTCGGTCCGTGGTTGTTGACGCATCCTCGGTGGCATTCCTCCGCCGCGCTGATGCGCACCACAGGGAGTAGTCACCGCAAATAAACCTGCTCCCAGACCGACTCTTTCAACACTCTCGAATGTCCTCACTCGCCAAACAGACCATCAGCCTTCTCTCATTTGTACTTTGGGAAAGTTTCTCCGAACATGGGAGCGCCACTTTTCGATTGCTCTTCTGTGGCCTCATCCTGAATGACATCCCAATGCTCCGCGAGTATCCCGGCCTCGATACGCACAATATCTGCAGCAATCCAATTTGCAGGAGCACCGAAATTGCTAAATCGCCCGTGCACGATCACAAAGTCTCCCTCAGCCACAATCGTTCCAGGTTCGTACTTCAATGTTGATGGAAGGCTCTTGATAAGATTGAAGAGCCCTTCGCGTCCAGGCGCAATGTGGGCGCTGTGCTGAATGTAGTCGGGAGCCCAATAACGCTGGGCCGCCGCGTATTCGCGTTTATTAAACAAGGTGTCAAAAGCCTCAAGGACAAGCGCTTTGTTCTTGGATTCCGTAGTCTGACTCATTTTCTTTTCTCCCTATCGCGCCGGGCCGCCGTAAAGTTGCGTGCGCTTGTTCGTGCCGGCCTGCCAAGAAGCGCCGGTGAGATGGCCTGCCTCAGAGCTTCGATCCACCGTCGACAGGAATGCTCGCACCAGTGATCCAGCGGGCGTCTTCCGAGGCCAGAAAGGAAATCACTCCGCCAATATCGTCGGGCTGAGCCAGGCGCTTCAGCGCCTGCATGCCGATCGCGTAGTCGCGCCCCTCCGCTGTCTTGGCAAACTCCGACATGTCCGTGGCGACGATCCCCGGCGCCACGGCATTGACGCGAATGCCACGCGGGCCAAGCGCGAATGCGAAGTGTTTCACCAGCGTGTCGATCGCTCCCTTCGTCGCTGCATAAGCGGCGAGTGCGCCGACGGAAGCATGTGCGGCGAGCGATGAGACGAAGATGATGCCGCTGCCCTCGGCAAGTATCGGAAGCAATTGCTGCACCACGAAGAACGGGGCCCGGACATTGACGGCAAAAAGTTCATCGAAGTCCGCCACCGTGGTCTCTTCGATCGTTGCGGGTCTGGAGATGCCCGCATTCGCGACGAGAATATCCAGGCGTTCGCCAACGATGGCCCGAACCTGCTTGGCGAGTTTGTGCGCACCGTCTGGTGCGCGGAGGTCGGCGGAAACGACATCCGCGCGGCCGCCGGCCTCGCGAAGTTGCGCCACCACCGCTTCCGCTTCCTTCGCTCCACGACCGTAGTGCACCAGGACTTGGGCCCCGGCCCTTCCCAAGGCGATCGCGGACGCCCGCCCGATGCCGCGGGACCCACCCGTTACCAGTGCTGTTTTTCCGGAAAGATTGCTCATGTTTTCTATGCCTCCCTGCGTCTGCCGGGTCGGTTTGCCTCCGGGTTATTCTCGGAAGAGTCCTCTTCTCGAGAGCTCTTCGGCGGGTCAGTGGTATTGCGATTCATTTGATGGAAGTGGATCCGACTCCGTGGCGCTGATCGGGCCGCGCCACGGAATCAGGGCGTTGGAAAATTTAGGCAGCGATCATTCCTCCGTCCACGGGAACGGAGGCGCCCGTCATGTACGAGGCATTTTCCGAAGCAACAAAGGCGATCACATGAGCGATCTCCTCCGGCGTTGCCAGACGTTTAAAGGGTACTGTCGAGACGAGCGCCGCTTTATTTTCACCTGTGCTGGTGAAGCGCGTCAGCATACCGGTGTCCGTGGTGCCCGGAGCGACTACGTTTACCCGAACTCCAGTCCCTGCGACTTCCAGTGCTGCGGATTTTGTCATTCCTTCCACCGCATGTTTACTGGCGACATAAACGGAAGCTCCGGCAGCACCGACGCTTCCGTAAGCCGACGAGACATTGACGATGCTCCCGCTTCGCTGAGGGAGCATGACGCGCAGTTCATGCTTCATGCTCAGCAGCGTGCCGAGCACGTTGGTGTCGAAGGTGGCGGCAAAGCTTTCGGCGGTTTGTTCCGTAACTGGACCTGGAACGCCTTCGGTGCCCGCGTTGTTAACCGCCACATCCAGGCGACCGAACCGCTCTACGGTCTTGTCCACCAGGCTGCGGACATCTTCTTCGTGACGCACGTCGGAGCGAACGAATTCGGCCTCCGCGCCCAGCTTGCGAAGTTCAGCGACTAGCTTCTTGCCTTCCTCTTCGCGCCGGCCAGAAATCATAACGCGTGCGCCTTCCTTCGCGAACGCTAGCGCTGTGGCGCGGCCAATACCTGTCAATGCGCCGGTGATCAAAACCACTGGGGAACTCATAGCATTACCTCCTTGATCTAAAACCCATACAGGTGAGGCATGGCTGAGTGTCGGCCAAAAGCCGCTTCCGGATACCTCAGATCACTTAGTTAGATTACGAACTTTGGTATTGGTAGCGCTGTTGAAGCATACTTTGTTAAGCTGAGAGCGATGCTTCAGAAGCATGGGAGTGGGGATGGAATTACGACATCTTCGTTATTTCGTGGCGGTTGCCGAGGCAGGAAGTCTAACGGTGGCAGCAGAGCAAAGGCTGCACACCTCACAACCTTCTTTGAGCCGGCAGATTCGAGATCTTGAGGACGAGGTGGGCGCGCAACTCCTGACGCGCGCGGCTCGCGGCATCGAGTTGACACCGGCGGGTCGAGCCTTTCTCGAACACGCGCGCTTGGTGCTTTCGCAGGTTGAAACGGCAGCCGAAGCCGCACGCCGGGCCGCTCATCCCGCCAAGCCATGCTTCTCGATCGGCTTTCTGACCGGACACGAATTGACGTGGATGCCCGAAGCCTTGCGGATCTTGCGCGACGAGCTGCCTAACATCGACGTGATGATATCCAGTCAATACTCGCCGCGGCTCGCGGATGCACTTTTGAAGGGAACAGTCGATGCAGCTTTTCTTCGGCGGGAAAAAGGGGTGCCCGAGTTGGAGTACCGTGTTCTCGTCAAGGAGCCCTTGGTGGTGGTCTTGCCTAGTGACCACCGTCTCGCCGCGCTTCAGGCCATCAGTCCTCAGGATCTAGTGGGCGAGCCATTCGTGATCGTGTCGGACACAGCTCCTGTCCTGCGTGTGGTCATCGACAATTACCTCAGGCGTTCCGGAATCAAAATCACGCCAAATCACGAGGCGGACCACCTCGCCATGGGAATGTCCCTAATTGCATCGACGCGCGGCGTAGGCCTGTTACCCGCTTACGCGCAGAATTTTCTCCCTTCGTCTGTAACGAGTCGTCCCCTCCGGGGAGACACGCCGATGATCGAGCTGGTGCTGGGCTACAAAAAGTCGAACGGGTCTCCCATCCTAAAGCTCTTGCTTTCCAGATTGGACGAGTTGATCGCTCGTGTCACGAAGAAGACACGGTGACCACTCCCCTGCCTTCAGGCAAGGGAGTAGTCACATGGACTCCTTAGCAGCCTGGACGGCGTTGAATAGTGTCTAGCGATCCTAAAATTGCGTCTTGTGCCGTGAGCTTCGAAACGCAACATCCGGCCACTAACGAGTGATCCTTCCCAGTCAGAGAATCATAGACTACAGCAACACGGATAGGATCCATGTCGCCAAATCCGCGTGGTTGCAGACAGCAAGTGGCTTTCGCCAGTTCGAATTCTCGGTCCTCAACGCTCAGCGCGACACATTGCTTCGTTGCTGTCGTCGCTCAATTTGAGCGATTATCCTTGGTTGTATCGGCCTGCAACCATCCGAATTCTTTCGTGCTGCCCTTTAGGTTGGAACTGATCCGACTCGCAGCCTAGGCAGCGCGCTGCGAGGTCAAACGTCATGGATTGGCGATGCTTCCGTCGAGCCGACTATTCGCCCCAGAATTTCACGAGTTGCCACAACGCTGTTCTTGCGTCTGGGAGGAGAAAACAACCGCTGACTCGCGATCGGAACCCAGTATCTTTCTAGAGTAGACTTGCCGCATGATTCGTCAGATCGCGCGACGAAGGCATTCCGTTCCGTATCGAGCGCGTCCCATTCGACCTTGCCCTCGGCGTACACGCGCAAGTAGGTTCGACTGTGATGGTCGTCGCAGCACCCCGCGGAGATGTCCTGGCCTTCAGAATTGGCTCAGCGTTCCGGTTGTGTTGCGCTCCAGCAGATCTGATCGATATCACAATCAGGTGGCAGCGCAGGCCCAACCGTGTGGCTCTCACCGTTTTCCGGCTGGCATCTCATATGTGGTGAAAGCCACTTTCCCGCCAACCAGCTCCGGGGAATAAACTGATTCGAACCGTTTGACAGCCTCGGACTGGCCATGGCGGGCCTGTGCGGCAGCGTCCTCGAAAATGAACAAATGCAAAAACCGGGTGGGATCATCCTTCTCCTGCCACGCCAGATACATCTGAGTGCCCGGTTCATTCGCTTGCACATAACGGACAAATTCTTCAATTGCCTGCTTGACCTTGCCTACGGCTGAGGACTTCACTTGATAGCCACCGGTTTGATAAATTGCCATGATGGATCTCCTTTAATTTTTTGTATCTGGACAGTTTTTCCGAGCGGCCTCCCATGGTTCTCAAGCAGCTGCCCGCTCAAGTCCTAGGTCGCGAGGCGTTTTCCGTACTCCTGTTGCATCCGAGCCTTGGTCGCCCAGAAGGGACGCAGGTCCAACCCGCTGAGATGGTCCGTTAGGATGCCTAGGTGTGTATGCCAACCGCTGGCCACGCTCACCATCTTTCCAAGGTCGCCAAGGCGGCGGTGTGTCACCACGAGGAGAATGTTCTTACCTTGCTGCTTCAATTCGAAAGTAACTTCAGAGGCGTTCTGCTCGTTGCCCCAGGTGTAGCTAAGCAGCCGGGGCGGATCGCACTGGGTAATACGGCCATAAACTTCACACTGCTCATCCATGCCGGGCGGCGTCTTCTCCGACGAAAGATTAGCAAAGCGGAAATTCAGTACAATCCGACCGTCAATGCGCAATTCCATCGGGCCCGAGGCAAACCACTTTCTGCGCTTTTCCGGGTCGGTTAAGTACGCCCAGACGCGTTCGATCGGCCCAGGCAGCATCCTTTCGATGCGAAACGTGCCGGGTCCGCTTACAGAGCCATACTCATCTGCTCCTCGCTTTGGTTTGTCGTCCCATTTTTCCGGCTCGTCGCTCATCGAGGTGGATCTCTCCTCTTGTTTTGGCGGTCCTATGGTCTTCGGCTCTCAAAATCGATTCGAGGGTATCTAAGCTCTTGGTCCAGATCGCGCGCTGGGCCACGATCCATGAGGCCGCCTCGTCTAGCGACTCCGGGTCAATGGCGAGCAAGTGTTCACGTCCTGCTCGGCGGCGCCGCACCACGTGAGCACGCTCAAGCACACGAATGTGTTTGGAAACTGCATTGAGTGATATCGCGAATGGGTGGGCAAGCTCGGTGACTCGCGCCTCCCCTCGCATCAAGCGGTGCAGAATGGCTCGCCTTGTCGGGTCGGCCAACGCTTTTAGCGTCCGCGTCAAATTGGATTGCCTCGCGCGATCCATTATTATTCAACCAAAAGGTGGAATATAATCTGAGGCCTGTGCGTTGTCAAGAGGTATAGGCTGAGCTCATTTGGTGCGGGAACGATTAACAGTTTGTTGAAAAAGGCTCCTGAATCCGCCATTCGGAGCGCTCTGAGGAATTCCTCCTCGCCAAGAGCCAACAAAAACAGAGATTTCATGCAGCATCGCGGCTCAGTATGACGACGCGAGAGTGTTCTTCCACAAGCTGCTAGTACTCGACATCTCCTGTATCTGCGTCGCACTGCTAGGTGGACTATTTCCAGGTTATCCGTGATCCAAGTTCAATCGCCAAAGTGAACATGCGGCGTATTTTTCTGGTTGGTCGGTTGTTTCCTGATGAGGCGTACCGGTGTAGCAATCTTTTTCGCTCGTGTGAAACACTGTTCTCAAGTGATCAGTGCAGCAGACGGGAAACGTCTATCATGTCTGTGATGGTTCGCCGGTTTTGGCGTAAAGCGCGTTTGATTCTTCAAATTGGCGCATAACTCTGTCCACGTCGTAGCCCTGTTCGAGGAGTGATTCCGGGTCCCACTGGCTGCGCGGAACGGCGAAGAAATCCCCACCGTAGACGTGAATGGCACCGGTCAGACGGCCGATCGGGTTTGTTACGGAATGAATGATGTCGCGGCCCAGCGGTTCGGCATCTTTCTCGCAAAGCGCGCGGGCACCAGCAGCCTCAAGCTTGCCGCCCGTGCTGCCGGGCACACGACGCCAGAAGATGTTGTCCTCCCGGCCCGAATAGATACCAATCACCGCCCACATCTGGTGGTTGTGGGGAAGCAGGGTCATACGGGGTCCCCAAATCACGTTGAGAACGGTGAGGTCGTCCGAGCGGCACAGTGTTTGAATCTCGGCCCGCTTGGGTTCGCCCAGCCCCTTGAGGACGGCAGCCGGGTTCGAAACCGCACGAGCCACGACTTCGCGAACGAATTTGTGACTGGAATCTTGTTTAAGCGCGGCGCGGCAATCGGCGATGAACTGATCCAATTCAAACATCGCTCTCCCCTCCTCCCGGAATGGCGCCCTTCAAGCGTTTGTACCTGGTTGGCAGGAAAGTTTATCCCAATGGGGAGCGAAGTTCACGCCATAGATGGCCTAAGTCGGATTGCCGGACATGTAAAGCAATACTTAACTTTTTCGGTTTGTGCGTTTATCAAGACTTAGGCGACCAGAAGGTCGTCGCGTGCTTGCCAGAGGTTGCAAGGTCAGCTTCCCAGAACCCCGTTTCTGGATAACTTCCGGTTTGCCGCCAAACTGTTCGTTATCCTTGTGCCTGAGGACGGCAGAGTCCAGCTAAGGTTAACTTGTTGAAAAAGAGATAAACGGCGGTATTCCGGTCGTCATGGGCAATGATGAAATCAGTCCCGGCGCAATCTGGCGGCTCACCAGGGCGTCCCGATACGCATTGGATCCCCCCGCAATTGCCCAATTTCTCGGGCCCGGCAATCGGCCGATATCGAAAGTCAGGGTGAGTAGCCTTGATCGCCCCCGCGACGCGATCGATCTCGTCGCGGCCACGGTGGGTGCCCTTGGGGTCGTAGAACACACAATCTTCGGTGAAGATCTCATCGATGGCCGCGCGCCGACGCGCGGGGTCGTTTTCACCGAAGACATCGTGAAGATTGCAGGTTAGCGAGGTCGAGATGCTGTAGGACATGGCTTGTCTGCTCTCCGCATCGAGTGCGGCTTGCGATATCTCGCCGCGGAACGGCACTAGACAGAATCTCACCGTCATTCAAAGATAGCTTTACATCTTGCCAGGTACGAATTTGTGGCAGGTCCTAGTTTGGGTGATTGAAGTCCAACAGAACCTTGCCACCACGCTCGTAGTGCTCGATTGCTTCTTTGATTTGGGAGGGTTTGTATGTTGTGGTGATTGGCAAACTTAATTTGCCGGAAGCGATTACTTTTGCCGCCTCAGTCAGTGCTGCTCGCATTTTGGGTTGATACTCTTCGTAATACATCCAGAAGCCATGGATCTTCAGCCTTTTGCCGATGAGATCGCCTTGCAGCACGTGAATCGGCAAACCACTCAGCCACGCATAGCTGACGAGATGAGCTCCCGGAGAGAGCACGCTTGCCATCGTCGCTGTCGCTGGGCCACCTACGGCATCGAGGCCCAGAGATATTGGCATTCCGCCAGTTGCAATCTGTATTTGCTTTGAGAGTTCCGGCGATTCGATGCCAACGAAGTCAACACCCAGCCTTTCAATTTCTGGGATAAGCTCAGACCGCCTCACAATCCCTACGATATTGAGATCGCGCGATTTGGCAATCGCGATCAAGCATCGCGCGACCTGAGAATTTGCTGCGTTTAATACGATCCAGTCTTTCTGCTTTAGCTCTACAAATTGGTCCAAGAGAAGAACGGCAGTCGTGGGATTGATGTTTAACATCGAGGCAGTTTTGGCATCGACTGAAGGAGGAACGACAAAAAGACCTCGAGCTGGAGCCAGGACCTTTTCTGACCAAGTGAATGTTCGAAACGGGATCGTAACTCGATCGCCTACCTTGACGCTGGTGACTCCAGGTCCGATCGCCTCCACAATTCCCGCACCTTCGCCTCCAATGACAGAAGGCAGCTTCGGATTTAAGAAGTACACTCCGTTCGCCAAAAGAAGGTCGCTGTAGTCAATCGGCGTATACTCCATGCGCACTAGAGCCTCCCCCGCAGACGGGACGTTCGGTTCCGAAACCTCGACCATTTTTAAGTTCTCACCTGGATTACCGTAGGCCATGAGATAGATGGCTTTCATTTATGACGTTCTCCTTGTTCCAACAAATCTCGCCCTGCGAGAGAGCCACCTGCTTGCTGAATCAGCCCTCGATCGCAAAGGTTTCCAAGATCAATGACTGAATAACCAAAACTGTCGAGGAACGTTTCAACTAGCTTCTTCGCACCGTGATCGTGTGCCGAAATAAATGCGACTCGTCTCGCCTCGTTGACGATGGGTTCCGCCTCCAAGTTAGGAACGATCATGGTGTTCAGCGCCTTAACCACTCGCGCTCCAGGGGCAAGCGCCGCAACGAACTGGCTAGTGGGCGGGTTTCCACCATCGGCAGGCTTAAAATTTCCGGCCTTACCGTGAAAGGGATTGGTCCCATCGATCAGAATCTGATTTTTCCATTTGGGGAGACTCACAAGTGTCTCGGGCACGTTGTCCCAGGGCACAGCAGGAAGTACCACTTCGCAAGCCGCCACCTCTTCCGTAGTGGCAGCCATTGCTCCAGGACCAAGTTGATTGATAATTTCCCGCAGGCCCTCGGGCCCCCGGCTATTGCTAAGCTTTACCTTATGGCCTCCCTTCAATGCCCGTTTTGCGAACGCTTGTGCGAAATCTCCTGCTCCAATGGTTCCAATTTCCACAAACTGTTAATCAGGAGTTTTGCGCAGTACGAATCGGCGCTGTCGGTACGACGATCTCGACAAGTCCCGTCGCCACGTCATACACGAGGCCTGATATAAGCCAAGCGCCCGGCAATGCGGGAATCGCCCGGAGCGCAGCAACGTCGACGGCGACCGCCGCCCGAGGATCGGTGACCGCTTTTGTCTTGAGTTCGCCTTCCTGTATTTCAAAATAGTGCGCCAGCTTGGCGGGGTCACCGGCAAGGCGAGCGATGCCGCAATCGGTGTGCTGCAGCACGACGAGGTGAAACTCCCCGCCGCCTCCCGGAATCTCTCCGGCAACCTCACCGATTCGCCCGAGTAGACCCAATTGCTCCAACAACCCCGGGGTGATTCGTCCGCCGATGTTGCGCAGCACGATGGCCTCGCCCGGTTTAGTTCCAAGGACATGAGCCGGATCCACACGCATATCGGCGCAACTGATGATGACCGCCTTAACCTTAGGCATCGCCCGCAGAAGCGAGGGCATTAGTGTGCCTGCAGCAGACTGCTGAACAGCAAATTCTTTGTTACGTTGTAACAAGTGGTCGAGATGGTTCATGCTGATTCTCCGTGAGACCTGTTTTAACAGCAGGATTGTAAAGCATGGCAGGCCTCAATAGAAATTCAATCGAGGTAAAGTTAAGTTCAAGTCTCATGGAAGGAGTTAAGCTGCCAGTCAGAGAGCCCTCTCCCGAAAAGGATTCGCGGGTCGGGGTCTGCGAGTCGAGCGAGTGAGAATTTCAGGAACGCCGAGGGTCCCTCGGGGGAGCGAGTCCCACTTCTCGAGGAAATTTCTCCCCTGCGAGGAGATTTTCCCCGCCCACAAGTCCGGCACGCCAGAAAGCGCTTTGTTTGTCGCAAGGGTAATGCAACAATGCACCCGCGTCTTGGGTCCATCACGTGCTCTTTGCGAAGATAGCCCGAGCAAGCACAACTCATGGAGGGACTCCGTATGGCCAAGAAAAAGAAAACTCTCAAGAAGGGCAAGAAGATCAAGAGAACCAAGACGCTGAGGAGATCTGGGGTGATAAACGGCGGCGTCTAACCGTCTCAAGCCCGATCATTCTTACGGGCCATCCCGCAGGGCGGGTGACCTTTTTTCGCACCGCAATTCGCGCTCTGCGGCACACCGCCCCGCAGCGACGCGCGGCCGACCACAACGCTAGGGGACTGCTTTCTCATTTAAGATGTTCCACAGCGTCCCATCGAATAGTTGCGCTCCTCGCCGAGTGAACCGATAGGAAAACTGATTGCAGCACTGGGGCAGGTACATCAGGCCCATACCGCAATCCCACGATTCGCTGGACAACTCCCGATTAACGCGCGTCTCTCGGCCATTGGGACTCACGGGTGAGAAAGTATTTCTTGCCGGTGATCGGATTCAGTGGCTGCCATATTGGGGTCAATCTTCTAAGTTGACAGGGTAGAGGCAAGACTTCGGGTAGACGCACACGGTGCTAGAATGGCCGTTCTCATGGAACCGGCACTGAGCGCGACCCGGCCCATGTTCCTCAAGGGGAATCCCACCCTGCGAAAACATTTCCCAGTATTTTTCGGGCCTGACGGTCTACGATCTGGATGGCGATTACTGCTGTTCCTACTTATGGCCCAAATCTTGGGTGTTTTTCTCTTTTGGGTCGCAATTCGACCTGCCTTGCAGCGCGGCCTGTTTTCATGGTCTCCCCTGAAGTTGGCGGTGCTGGAAATGTGGTTTTTCCTCTCGTTACTTCTGGCCGCAGCCATCATGGCACGGATCGAAGGACGTGCACTGGGCGTTTATGGCCTGCCCGGACGGGCCGCTTTCGGTGCTCGCTTTTGGGAAGGCGCGCTGTGGGGACTGGGGGCGCTCACGTTGTTGCTCGCTGCGCTGCGTCTGACAGGGAACTTTAATTTTGGAACCCTAGCCTTGCAAGGTCCCGCCGCCTGGCGCTGGGGCGTGGGTTGGGCCATTGGTTTCATCGCCGTCGCATTATTTGAAGAGTATTCGGTCCGGGGATACCCATTGTTCACGCTAACCACAGGCATGGGGTTCTGGCCATCGGCAGCGTTGCTTTCTGCGCTCTTCGGGCTGGGGCACGCATTCAATCCGGGAGAGACCAAGATCGCCGTCGTCGGCACGGTTCTAGTTGCGCTGTTCTGGTGCTTCAGCCTTCTCCGCACCGGCAGCTTGTGGTTTGCCGTCGGAATGCACGCGGCCTGGAACTGGGGAGAATCCTTCCTCTATGGCGTGCCCGACAGCGGCCATCCAGCAGTCGGTGCGCTGATGCACCCGTCTATCAGCGGACCGGAGTGGCTCAGCGGCGGCAGTGCGGGTCCTGAAGGCAGTGTGTTGGACCTGCCGCTCACTTTCCTTTTATGGGTGATGCTAGCAGCGCGTTTTGCTCGAGTGGCTAGTTGCGAGGCAGGGCACCATGACTCGCCACCAATTCATCACCAAAACTAAGCCGTTCTTAAACTGTCCCGTGGTCGTATACGGAATCTGTTCTCGCTCAACGTCGGTCTACGAAGTCCTCCCGATGCAAGCGGGCGTATTGTCGGCTACTCGGAATTTATTGTCTGACCACGCGGCTATGTCCCGATAAGTTCTGATATGGAATGACCTGTCACCGTCTGTTCGGTGCGGTCTGCTGGGGTTCAGGGTTGAACGGCCATTTCAGCTTTCTGCACTCAGGTTTAACCAAGTGGAGAAGGGCGTCTTATGGCAAACTTCGCCGCTCGAGTAATTGGGCCATTGAATCGATTTGTTTCTCGCCCTGGTGGGTCTTTGAAGGTAGCCTGGTCGAATGACCTCTAGTTCGGTCGGACGCTAGTGAAGATTTAGCAGTCTGGGCACATAAAAAAGAACTTCGGGAGGAGAAGACGCATGACAAAGATTCGCGCAATTGTTTCATGCGCGGGGATATTTGCTTTTCTGTGGGGTTGCTCCCCGGCCTTCGCTTGGGGGTGCAAAGGCCATCAGATCGTTGCTTTGATCGCCGAGAATCATTTGAACCCGAATACCCATACGATGGTGAAGGAAATCCTGGATGCCGCGCCGATTGATTCCGCACTCAAACGCTATTGCGGTGAAAGTGGGCTCGATGCTTTCGTTGATTCATCGACTTGGGCAGATGATGAGCGCTCGATCCGGCCGGAGACGGCTCCGTGGCATTATCTCGACATACCACGTGGGTCGGCGAAATCTGACGTTGCGAAATTTTGCGCTGCGGAGGGGTGCGTGACGAAAGCTATCGAAACTCAACTTGCGATTTTGCGCGATACGTCGGCGAGCGTGCGGGCCCGGGGCGACGCCCTCCGTTTTCTGATTCATTTCGTCGGCGATATGCACCAGCCGCTGCACCTGACTACCAATAACGATCGCGGAGGGAATTGCGTGCCAATCTCCTTCTTTGAGCTGGAGCCCAGTCTAACGAATCCTCAAAAGGAGGATTATCGTCCAAACCTGCACAGTGTCTGGGACACCGACATCATCGAGCGCTTTTCGCAGGACCAGACGCCCCAGCAGACGGCAGATTCGCTCGAGAAAAAGTACCAGGCGCAGAGGGTTGCCTGGCAATCAACGCCCATTCGCGTAGGGGCCTGGGCCTGGGAGAGCCACCAACTCGCCGAAGCGATGGCCTATCGGAAGTTGCCAACAAAGATCAGCATCGAGCCACCACAACAGGTCACGACGTGCGCGGATGATAATCACATTTCAACGCGAATGCTCGCGCTGCATGAACGAGTGGATGAGAAATACCAGACGGCCGCAGCGGTTGTCGCCGAACAACAGCTCGTCAAGGCAGGCATGCGTTTGGCGATGCTGCTGAACAGCCTTTGGTCCTCGAAAAATACGAAATAACGGCGCCGAAAACGACATTAGGCCTACGGTCTAATTTGAGGCGCCCTCAGAAGTTCCAGGTGAACGCGCCCTGCAGGATGCGTGGTCCGTTCAGTTCGCTGACCGCATTCCGGGCTCTAAAGCCTGATTGGGGAACCAGGAAGCAGGTCTGGGTGAGCGCGCCATTCCCGCAATTCGTGCCGAAGGACGCATACTGCGTCGTATTCACGCCGCCGCCATTTTGAACAAAATAGTTCGGGTGGTTGAAAAGGTTGAAAACCTGAACTTTCAGAGTAATGGTTTGCCTTTCGGTGATGTGCAACGCGCGCGCCAGACCCAGGTCGATTTCATTAATCCACGGGCCGTAGAAGGAATTGAAGCCCTGTGTGGGACTGGGCGTGCCGCCGCCATTGATTCCAGCGGCAGTATTTCCCGTGCCTTGATTGAAGTTTGTGCTGTTGATATTGTCGCCATTGGGGAGGGGGAAAGGATTGGTACTGCAATTGGAGGTATCCACCCCCGTGCAGGTTGATCCCAGGGTGGCAGTGTAGGGACGTCCTGAATTGAATCCCATGACCGTGCTGAGTGTCCAATTCGAGAGCAAGGTCTTGGTCACCCCGTCCCTCAAATCGGAAGCGTCCGGTGAATAGACAGCCGCAATCGACAACCGGTGGCGCTGGTCAAGAAGGGATGGGCCGTGCGTGTCGCGAAAATCAAATTGATTATTGAAATCCGTGCCGTTCGAGAGTATGGCTTTGGAAAAAGTGTAAGCCACTTGTGCGGTGAGCCCTCGAGTCATCCGGCGCTGCAGTTGAAAGTATAATGAATTGTAATTGTTGACTCCCGGGCTGATCAGGGCATTGATCTGGTTAAAGTGGGGATTGAGCCGGCTGTCAACCAGCAGCGCAGAATCCAAAGTCGGGCCAGTGAAACCGGCCCCGGGGCAGTGGGCCGCGTCCGCGGGCATTCCGGGGACGCCCACGCCTGCAGGACAAACGACATAAGTGGTCGTTCCAGTCGTCGATCCGGGTATCAATGGGTCCAAGTTTAGGTCAAAGGCCGAAGAGGAGGCCAGGTGAACCGCATGCGTCCACATCGACCCGATGGCGACAGTGGTGTTCGCCATTATCTCCCTCTGGATTTCGAGGTTTGATTCCAGGATATAGGGCACTTTGAAGTTCGGACTTACGAGGCTGAGATTTAAGCTGCTCCCAAACGCCCCGTTGTTCACGGGCAAGATATTGGGAAACGTTGGGGTCTGCTGGTTTGGATTTTTTGTGTTGTCAAACGGAGGGCTCGCGCTCGACTGGCGCGAAGGCAGGCCGTTCGAGATGACCGAGTTCTCATAGTTGATGGCATTGAAGATTTCATAAAACATTCCGACCCCCCCACGAATTACGGTCTTGTGAAAGGGCTGGTAAGCAAACCCGAGACGCGGAGAGAGCCTTTGGTACCGGTTGGGGAATTGTCCCGTTAGCGGAAATGCGGGATTCCCCTGAGGCTGGGGATAGACCTGGAAATCCTCGCGAAGGCCGAAGTCCAGCGTCAGATTGCTCCGCAGCCTGAACTTATCCTGCGCGTAAAAGGCATAGTAAGGGACCGTGAACGGAAACGTTGGATTGCCCGTACTTTGATTGAAAAATCCCCAGTTGCCGAGGGCAAAGTCCGAGAGACTGAAAAAGCCGTAGCTGCCAAGGAAAGTGCCAGGGAAAAAGTCGCTAATGTGTGTACGATTGAAATCGAAGCCGAACTTGAAGCTGTGGCGGCCGTGATTCCAAGCAATCTGCTCGCCGATGGCCCATTGCATCTCCTTGGTTTCGCCGATGGCGAACGAGGGGTTGCCGAGAGTGAAAAAGCCGTTTGGAAACAACAGGATCTGAGGGGTATTCGCGGGAAGCAGGCCCGACTGCGTGGAGATCTGATCGTCCCGCACGAATGTGACGTGCAGGTCATTCAACAGATTTCCGTTGAAGGTGTGAGTCCAATGAACGGTGGCATGGTGGTCGTGAACGAAATTACTCGATAGCGATTGAACGCTTTCGGATGAGACCGGATTGGAGGTGAACTCGCCTCCGGGGGAATCAAACCGGCTGTAGTTGTACACAAATGCCACGTGGTCGCTGGTTGTTGGCTGCCAGTCCACCTTGGGGAAAGCACTATAATTATTCCGCCGCCGGGAACGAGTTCCCTGCGAATTTTTGAGTAGATTCAAGGAATTCGAAACATTCTGGAGGTAAACGGGTTCATCAACAGCGAAATTGGGGTCGCAATTCATGGCCGGGCATGGCACCGGTACCTGGCCAAAGCTTCCGGGAACAGGGAACATTCCGTTAGGAGCGGGCAAGGCCGTGCCCGCCGCGAGACCGAAGTCAGCGGGACCGAGACCTCTATAGCCAGAATTGATGACTGAAATTGGATTGCTTTGATTCTGCTGCTCGTAATCGAAAAAGAACCAAGCCTTCTGGTGGACGATAGCCCCGCCGAGGTTGCCGCCTACTTGGTGAAGAATATTCAAGGGTTTGGGAACGCCACTCCCTCTATCCACGGCGTCGTTCGCTCCGGTCGCGGAGTTGCGATGGTAGTAAAAGACCTGGCCGTGGAGTACATCGGTTCCGGACTTGGTGACGGTGTTGATGAATCCCGTGCCAGCGCCGCCGTATTCGGCCGAGTAGGGGCTTTCGGCCACTTGAAACTCCTGAATGGACGCCTCGCCGAATACGTACGGCACGCGCGTCCGCCCGCGAGCCTCCCCGAAGTAGTTGCTGGTGGCGTTGGCTCCGTCCACCGTAAACGAATTCGAACCGTTGCCGTTGGCGTATCCGGAATCCGCGCCACCTTGTTGTCCGGCGATGCTGACTAGGCCGAAATCGCCGTCCGCGTTTACATTGGGAGCCAGCAAGACGAAATCAGTATAGCGGCGGCCGCTCAACGGGAGGTCGTCAATCAGCTTCTCATTGAAAACGGTGCTGATGCTGGACTCCGTGGTGCGCAGGAGCGGCACTGCGGCCGTCACCGTCACGGATTCCGAGAGCGACCCGACTTCCAGGGGTATATCCTCCTCCGTGTCCTGCCCAACCTGCACCAGGACGCCCTTCACTTCAGTCATTTTGAACCCGGGATGGCTGACCGTGACGGTGTAGGGGCCGATGCGCAAGGACCTGAAACTATAAATTCCCGAGCCGTTGGTCTTTCCGTTCAGCGGCACCCCTGTCTCTTCATTCTTGACGGTGACATTCGCTCCGGAAACCACGCCATGGGAAGGGTCGGTCACACGTCCAGAGATGGATCCGTCGGAAATCGCATTCTGGCCCCATGCCGCTGGACAAATCTCACTTGCGAGAAGGAGAACTACCACCCGAGCGAATGAGATCCTCATTTTCGGCCTCACCTTAAGAAGTTTTCAAGCAGCAAACGGAGTCTACTCCGAGGAGTTATTTCGCTCCCGGCCTGCGAGGACATTCTTCAAATCCTGGCGTAGCGACCCCATCGACTCCCGGTAGAATTGCTGACCTTCTATACCTTCTCAATGGTCATGTCAACTGAGGATTCCTCTTCGAAACAGAGCCAAAAGAAGCCGCTAGGGACCCTACTGCAGATACTCCGGGACAGTTTAGTCAGCACAGTCAACTGGAGTTGAGCTTGGATCGTTGGACTGCCTTTGCTCACAAAACGCAAGCAGAGTCTTCAGATCACGGCGGGAGAATCGCCTGGTCTGCGGTTCAGCGGCCTGGAGGAGAGAAAACTGCTCTCTTCTCGGTCAAAGTAAGAAAATCGTCTCCGCTCCGCATCGCTCATTTGCGCAACTGCCTGCGGGTTCGGCGGGTTCACGAAAAGGAGGTTCAGATGAGGCCCGATCACGTGTGCCGGTGCTTGGTAAGCCATGTGGCGCGCGATTTTCGAACCCCAGTCGCAGCCCTGATTACCGTGATACTTTTTTTGGCACTCGATACGGCAGGCGGTGCTCAGAAGCACAAGGTGCTGGGGCGGAATGGCATAGCCCCGACCGCGGACCGCGACCAACACCAAAGTATTATGGACATCGGCGCGTAGAGTGGCGCATCCTCTTGTCATGGACTGCTGCCAAGAAAGGACCTAGCGAAGAACGAGGTCAGCCGCCTCGTCAACGGGGTTCCCGAGTTAATTTTGACGGCACTCCTTGAGCGACATCTCGGGCGATCATGGTCTCCAGACGACCCATCCGACCTTGATGCAGATCGATCAGATCATTCGCTGAATAGTAGGCTCACAATTGAGCTTGCATGAGTCTGGATCAAAGAAAGGCCTGGCTTATGGCGGACTTTTCGCATGATGGCAGCGTAGACGATGCCGTTCGAGCCGCAACGGCAAGACAGTCTCCTTCGACACCAGCTCTATCCAGAATTGAACCTGCGCAGAGTGAGACGGGCCTATTTTCCGGTGAGTCGGTACTCAACATTCTAAAGTTGATTTTTGCCGGGGCCCCGTTGCCTGACGTGCTGACAATCATCGCTCGCTTGGTTGAAGCTGAAGGCCAAGGGATGTTTTGCACCATCTGGCTTCTCGATAAAGAAGGAAAGTATGTTCGCTGTGCGACGGCGCCAAGTTTACCTGGATTTATCTCCAATTGGGACCGCACGCCCGTTGGCCCGGATGGCGCGTGCTGTGGCACTGCTGTCTACCGCAGAGAGCCGGTCTATGTGACCGACATTCGCAGCGATCCGCTGTGGGACAGCTATCGTCACTTGGTTGAGCCATATGGCGTCCGCGCAGTGTGGGCGCGACCTCTGTTTTCGAGTGAAGGCAAAGCTCTCGGCACTTTCGCTATTCTTTACCGTGACGTGGGTAGCCCTAGCGCCACCCACCTGCAGTTGATTGAAAATGCCAGCCACATTGCAGGAATCGCAATTGAGCGCCACATGAAAGAGAAAGAATTGCGGCGCAGTGAAGCATTTCTCGCCGAGGCCCAACGCCTCAGCTTAACCGGCAGCTTTTCGTGGCGGGTGGAAACGGACGAAATCACGTGGTCAGAGGAGCTCTATCGCATTTTTGAGTTTGACCCGGATGTGCCTGTGACGCTTGCGCTGATCGGTAGTCGAGTCCATCCGGAAGATGTCCCGCTGTTGAATGACATGATCAATCGGGGGCGAGGTACCGGCAGCGACTTTGAATACGAACACCGGCTGCTCATGCCCAACCACTCGGTCAAGTATCTGCGCATGGTCGGTCACGGAAGGCGAGACGGGGATGGTCGATTAGTGTATATCGGCGCGGCTCAGGACGTGACAGAGCGCCGGCTGTCGGAAGAGACACTCGGGAGGGTCCGTTCGGAACTCGCCCACGTGGCCAGAGTCACGAGTCTCGGAGCGTTGACGGCGTCGATCGCGCACGAAGTCAGCCAGCCGCTGTCGGGTATTATCACCAACGCCTGCACCTGTCTGCGTATGCTGGCCGCCGATCCTCCAAACGTCGACGGTGCGCGCGAAACAGCACGGCGCACAATTCGCGATGGCGACCGTGCGTCTGAGGTAATCACGCGATTGCGCGCGCTCTTCAGCAAGAAGGAGGCCACGATTGAATCGGTGGACCTGAACGAGGCTACACGAGAGGTGATTGCCCTGTCGCTGAGTGAACTTCAGAGAAACCGGGTGATTCTGCGCACCGAACTTGCGAGCGACCTCCCGGTTGTGACGGGCGATCGAGTCCAGCTCCAGCAAGTCATTCTCAACCTGCTCCGGAACGCCTCAGAAGCATTGAGTGCCGTCGACGATCGTCCGAGGAAGTTGCAGATCAGTACCGAACGAGACGCGGGGGATCGTGTGCGACTCACCGTGCAAGATGCAGGAATGGGTTTCGACCCTCAAGCTGCAGAGAGACTTTTCGAAGCATTCTATACAACTAAGAACGAGGGTATGGGAATGGGACTGTCAGTCAGTCGCTCCATTATCGAGAGTCATCATGGCCGTCTATGGGCAGCACCGAATGAAGGCCCCGGAGCCACGTTTTCATTTTCTATTCCTCGCGGTCCAGAGGGACTGACGGGAGCCCGCAGTCTAGGCACCATTCGAACGCCTGCCGCGGAGGACTCAGAGCGTGCTATGGGGGATCCGTGCTGACCAGACGCTCAATCGTATCTGTGGTTGATGACGACGAGTCTGTGCGGGAGTCGCTACCCGACTTGCTGTGGGAGCTGGGCTTCGCGGCACACGCGTTCTCGTCGGCGGAAGAGTTCCTCGCCTCCGATTACGTCGACCAGACCAGATGTCTAGTCCTCGACATCGCCATGCCAGGCATGACAGGTCCGGATCTCCAACGAGAATTGAAACTTCGCCGGAAACAGATTCCGATCGTCTTCATCACCGCCCACAGAGATGAGACCGTCCGCCCGCGAGCGCTCGAACAAGGCGCCGTAGAGTGTCTGTTCAAGCCTTTCAGCGAGCGGGCCCTGGTTGAGGCGCTCAACGCCGCACTTCGAGTGAGTTAAGAGGTTTATATGAGTGCCTCGAGCGCACCCGGCCAATCGAAGTCATCGCCTAAATCGCACGCCACACCAATCGTCTTTGTTGTTGACGATGACATCTCGGTGCGCGAATCGCTGGAGTTGTTGATCCGCTCCGAGGGCTGGCAGGCGGAGACATTCGAGTCAGCACAGGAATTCCTTGCACACCCACGAGCGCTCGTTCCGAGCTGCCTGGTGCTCGACGTTTCTCTTCCGGGCCTTAACGGTCTTGAGTTGCAGAAGCGCGTCGCTGTCCAACGGACCGACATGCCAATCATATTCATCACTGGTTATGGAGATGTGCCTATGACGGTGCAGGCCATGAAGGCGGGGGCTGTGGAATTTTTGACCAAGCCATTCGGCGACAACGTGTTGCTGAGCGCCATCCGACATGCCCTTGACCGCAGCCACTCTGCATTGGGTCGCGAGGCGGAAATGCAGGTGCTTCGTGATTGCTATGCTTCACTCACGCCTCGCGAACGGGAGGTGATGGCGTTGGTGGTCTCGGGCCTATTAAACAAACAGGCCGGTGGTGAGCTCGGAATCAGCGAGATTACGGTGAAGGCACACCGAGGCCAGGTGATGAAAAAAATGAAGGCCGACTCTTTCGCCGATTTGGTGAAAAAGGCCGCGAGACTCGGCCTCGCCCCGGCGACGAAAAGCTAACACTCCACCGCCCAATCGGCGTTATCAGGATCTTGTGGATCCGCTTCCCACTGTTCGCACGACTATTTTATGTGCGTTTGTAAGGCAGCCGTCGTCCCCACACTTTCGGGTTCGCCCCAATGGGATTGCCTGCGTGTCAGCAAGAGATAGATGACGGCCAGCAGCGTCACCATAAGAGCATTGAGAAAGAACCAGCCATATCCCAACACGAAAATGTGACTGAGAACTACGGCAGTCATCCACACAACAGTCAATCGCGCTCCCAATCTTGCTGTCTTTGGGATCAGGAGCAGAACCGCGATCACCGTCTCGAACATCCCTGATCCTAGCCGGAATACCGGCTGAGACACCAACCCGTGGACCGCTTGCGACATCTGCGTGAACAGGGTCACCGAATCTGGCACCGCTGCAAACTTGAGAAAGATGGCGGCATACAGAAGGTTCACCGACACTAACAGGCGAATTGCCAGTAGTGCGAGTCTTTTGCCCATAAAATCCTGCCCCCTTGACCAGCTCGGCCCAACCAATGCTTCGCGAATAGTAGTACTCATTTTTGCGCCTTCATGAACTGACCTACCAGCACCGCAATTTCATCTGCTTTGGTATCAAGCGCGAAGTGTCCAGCGTCGAGAACGTGAACCTCAGTATTCGGTACATCCCGGCGATAGGCTTCCGGCTCCGAAAGGTCGAATGAGGGGTCATACTTACCCCAAATCACCAGCAGCCGCGGTTGCCTTTCGCGCATCCATGCCTGCCATTTGGGGTAGGAGTCGACGTTCGTGCGGTAGTCATAGAAGAGGTCGCTCTGAATATCCACCTGGCCGGGCTGGCTAAGAAAGGAAAATTCATCGGTCCAGAGATCCGGGGCATAGCGCTCGACGTTAGGATCGCTCCCCACATGGCGCGTCCGGGTAGTCCGGAGAGACAAGAGGTTTGCGCGAAGCGCACTCTCGTTAACGGCGCGATCGGCCCAAAAGGCCCGGCGTGTTTTCCAAATCGCTCCCAGACCTTCGTTGTGCGCAACGGCGTTCTGAACAATGAGCGCCTCGATTCGGTCCGGATGAGCTAGGACCATGCGAAAACCCACGGGCCCGCCGTAATCCTGCATGTAAAGCGTGTACCGCGAGAGTCCCAGCGCTTCGGTGAAGTGATTCATGATTTCGGCGATGTGTTCGAAGGTGTACGCGAATTTTTTTGGGTCCGGCCAGTCGCTGTGCCCAAAGCCCGGATAGTCGGGCGCTACCAGGTGATAGCGATCGGAAAGCTGGGTGAAGAGAGGCTCGAACATCCGCGAGGAAGACGGGAGTCCGTGCAGCAGGAGAAGCGTCGGCGCGTCTTTCGCCCCGGCCTCTCTGTAAAAGATGGAGAGTCGATCTACCTGTATCGAGCGATAAGAAGTCGGGTGTATCACGGGACGCTCCTTTGCCTGGGCATGGGCGGGCAGTTGAAATATTGCGAGCATCATAGAAACCACGAGCACAACGCGAGAAACCTGCAAGAATCGGGGCCAACGGGCCGAGCAGAAAGGGTGCATAGTTTACCTCCGCGTTAGAAGTCCTGTACCGTTGGACGGATGACCATCTCATCGACTTCCACCTGGACCGGCTGCTCAATTGCATAAGCGATCGCTCTCGCGATTGTGCTGGCCGGGATGGCCATTTTCATGAACTCGCGCAAAATCTTTCTGGTCGCTTCGTCCGAGCTGTTCTCCGGCAGCTCTGTGGCAACAGCACCCGGCGAGATCATCGTGCAGCGAATATTTGGGAGTGCAGTTCCATGCGCAGCCCTTCAGTCAACGCGCGCACAGCCGCCTTGGTGGCGCAGTAGACCGTCCCGCCAGGGGCGAACATATTGATCCCGAAAACCGAAGGCCTGTTAATGATGTGACCGCTCTTCTGCCTCTGCATGTGAGGCAGGGCAGCGGCTACACCATATAGAAGTCCTTTGATATTGACGTCAATCTGCCGGTCCCATTCATCTACCTTAAGGGCCCCGATCGGTGCGATGGGCATAATACCGGCGTTATTGAGGAGCACATCGACGCGGCCGAAACCGTCGACGGCCCTTTGGATAGGCGCTTCCACTTCTGCGCGCTTCGTCATATCGGTGGCAAATCCGATGGCCTTGCCTCCGGTAGCCGAGATCTCTTGAACCACTGCGTCGATTCGGTTCGAACGCCGCGCTCCTAGTTCAACTTTTGCTCCTTGTTCTGCGAGAAGCTTCGCGGTGCTTTCCCCAATGCCGCGGCTGGCACCGGTGATGACTGCAACTTTGTCGGTGATATTCGACATTTTCGTTCTCTTTTTCTCCTCATTTAGGAATTTGGCTTTTCACGGCGGACCGCGCTCCACTGAATGATGGGCGCCGCGATTTCAGAAACCTCTTCGACCAATGAAGTCAAAAAAGCCAACACGTCGGTGCCAGCAGAAAGATTGGCACTTTGCCCAGCCCATAGGGGCAGGAGATCCGATCGGCCAGCCGCCTCTGCCGGGATCGCGAGGCTTCTGACGAGTCTTCGTTGCAACGGATAAGGTAGAATCGCCGTTCCCTCCTGGTTCAACTCCTCCAGCAAGCGGTTGTGGATTCCCCGCGCGAGTCTTCCGGTGAAGCCCTTTGTCAGCGCGGTGTGCCCGGCTTTTTTCCCTCGTATAGCCTGGCGATGAAGGACGCTGGCGCCGGACTCCTCGCACGCCAGGAATACCGTTCCCATTTGCACGGCCTCGGCGCCAAGAGCCAGGGCGGCGATTACGCCGCGTGCATCTGCGATGCCACCGGCGGCGATCACGGGCACGTCGACGATGTCGAAGATTTGGGGGACGAGCGACAACGTGCCCGTGAGTGAATCCTGTGCGGCCCGGAGGAATGAACCGCGATGCCCGCCGGCTTCGAAGCCGGAAGCGACGATGGCATCTACGCCGGCCTCCTCAAGTGCTGCAGCCTCTTCGGGTGTTGTTGCCGTACCAATCGTGACGATGCTTTTCTCCCGGCACTCCTCTAAGACTTCTCTTGGCGGAATTCCAAAGATGAAGCTGAATACCGGTACCTTCGCGTCTAGCAACACGCGAGCCTGATCTTCAAATCGAGCCGGCGAATACGGTTTGAACGTTGGGCGAGGCGCTCCCAAGGCGGCGAGATGGGTGGTAAGCGGCGCGAGACTCCTATTGAAGGCGTTTTCATCCGATGTTCTTGCACCTTCGTCTTCCATCGACACCCACAAGTTCATTGCGAAAGGTTTCGATGTCTGGGAGCGAATCTGGCCAATCACCTCCTGAATCGCTTCCGGTGCCAAGCCGTGCGCACCGAACGATCCGAGTCCGCCAAAGTTGGAGACCGCTGCCGTCAATTTTTGTGATGACAATCCGCCGAGCGGACCTTGAATGACGGGATAGTCGATCCCGAGTTTCGCGGTGAGCCGGTTCTCATTCCAGCGGGGCGGCATTACGC